>ENA-OQVM01000074-OQVM01000074.1-marine-metagenome-genome-assembly--contig:-NODE-74-length-147979-cov-11.350448_pt1 | contig 147979 bp, 127 predicted proteins | sample MGYA00237776_ERZ505498 | MGnify/ENA primary metagenome ERZ505498 (study PRJEB26159, sample SAMN06265151) | marine metagenome | isolation source: Helgoland LTER site | place: Germany:Helgoland, sampling...
GTTTTCAGCATCTTGAGACGCGAAGCGGAAGTAACACACGAAAATCTGATAATGCAATCAAAAATGCAAAATATTTGGGCACGTGATGCATTATGCGTTGATATGCACGAGTCTTCCAATTTTATGCGCGCCTAAGTAGGTATTATGAGCCGCAGTTTATTTCGCATTTTAGCGGCCCTACGAAGACTGCAGATTCCGCGCATGATTTTGGTGCGATTCCATGATCATAGCGAGCTCTGCACCGATCAAGTGACCATCCTTCACCCGCCACTGTCCATTCACCATCACGGCATCGGCTTTGTGAGCGCCGCACACAATCAGCGCGGCCAAAGGATCGCCCGCGCCGCTGAACCGCGGCTCGTCCAGGCGGAATAAAGCCAAGTCAGCCGCCATGCCGGGGGCCAGTCGGCCAAGGTGCGCGTCTCGCCCCAGCAAGCGCGCAGACCCTTCAGTGCCCCAGCGCAAAGCATCCTGCCAGGATACGGAACCCGACCCGTACTTGAGACGCTGGATCAGCCAAGCCGCGCGAACCTCTTGGATCATGTTTGAGGCATCATTGGATGCGGAACCATCAACACCCAAGCCAACCGCTACTCCGGCTTTTTCCAACTCACAGGCCGAGCAAATGCCACTGCTGAGATGCATGTTCGAATGGCTGCACGACGCAACCCCTGCCCCGGCCTTTGCCAAGCGCTGGATTTCGTCATCGTTGAAGTGGATCCCGTGCGCGTACCAGCTCTTGGTCTCCGACCATCCGCACGCCTCAACGTAGTCCAGCGGTCTGCAACCGAACACGTCTTCGCAAAAGCCGTTCTCGTCTTCGGTCTCAGCCAAATGGGTGTGCAGCAGCACGCCGCGATCTTTCGCCATTTCAGCAGCAGCGGTCATCAACCCCTTGGTCACTGAAAACGGTGAGCACGGCGCAAGCGCGATCTGGGTCATGGCGAGCGGGCCAGCGTCATGAAATTGGTCAATCAAACGCGCTGAATCGGCCATGATGGTGTCTTCGTCTTGCACGACCGTTGCCGGGGGCAAACCGCCGTCCTCGACCGACAGGCTCATCGAGCCTCGCGTCAGAACCACACGGATCCCCAACCGCTCTGCCGCCGCAACCTGCCGGTCGATGGCGTCTTCGTGGCCGGCGGGAAATACGTAGTGATGATCGGTCGTGGTCGTGCAACCGGACAAGAGCAACTCCGCCATGGCTAACTCAGAGCTGGATGAAATCATATCTGGCGTTAGCCCGGCCCAAACGGGGTAAAGCGTCTTCAGCCAATCAAACAATTCCTGATCAATCGCCGCTGGTACGGCGCGTGTCAGGGTTTGATACATATGGTGGTGGGTGTTGATCAGGCCAGGGATCACCACACGGTCGCTGGCGTCAAAGCTCGCGTCATGCTCGGGCGCCTCCCCGCTCGCAACCAACGCCGCGATCCGGCCATCCTCAACAACAAGACCTCCGCCAGCGTTTTCAGCATGAACGGCGAGTGGGTTTTTTATCCAAAGTCGAGACATAAACGCGCTCCGAGGTTGATCACCGGAGGACACTCGTTTCATGGCTGCGAACTGTCAAAGGAAATGGTGGGCGATACTGGGATCGAACCAGTGACCACCACAATGTCAATGTGGTGCTCTACCGCTGAGCTAATCGCCCCACTGCTGGCCGCCGACGTAACGTCGGTGTCAGAAGCACGGAGTTAGACCTTAGCCCCCCCGTTGGCAATCCCCTTCCGCAGAAATTTTCACCTGACCTGCGCTTGGCACAGAGAGGGTTTGCTTGCGCTGCGCCCAAGCGCGCCTATGGTCTGCCTCATGGATCAGGCTTCAACCATCGCCGTTTTCAAGCCCAGCGCGCAGGCTTTGCCGGTTGTTCTGTCCTGTCCTCATGCCGGAACCATGGTGCCGGATGACTTGGTCGCCGCCACCACGTTGGACGAAGCCACCCTGATCGGCGCAACCGATTTTGGCGTTGATGCGCTGGTTGAGCCTGCGGCCCACGCTCTCGGGGTGCCGCTGGTGTCCTGCTTGGTCGCGCGCGCCTATGTTGACGTGAACCGCAGCGAGGATGAAATCGATACGGCGATGTTCAAGGACATCGACGCCCTGCCGCCCCACCGCGCTCGATCCCCTCGGGTCATGGCGGGGTTTGGCGTCATCCCCACCTTGGCGCCGGGAAACAACTCAATTTACGGGGCCACCAAGCTCGATGCATCCAGCGTCGAACATCGCCTCAATTTGGTGCACCGCCCCTACCACAAGGCCTTGGCTGCGCTGACGGCTCAAACGGTCGAGAAATTTGGGTTTTGCATCCTGCTGGATTGCCACTCCATGCCCGCCATGACATCTGCCGCCAGTTTTTCACTCCGTCGCGACCGCAATCCGTTCCGCATCAAACAAGTGCCGGGCGAGGGACAAGGGTTATCGACGGGGGCTGTTGACGCTGTGTTGGGCGATCGCTTTGGGACCACCTGTGCCAAGCCTGTGGTTTTGTCCGTTCTTCATCGCCTTTGGCATGATGGTTTGATCGTCGAATGGAATCGCCCCTATGCCGGCGGCTATGTCATCCGCGAACACGGCGCGCCCAACGCAGGGGTTCATGCGCTGCAGTTTGAATTGTCCCGCGACCTCTACTTGAACGACACACTGTCGCCCGGTCCCAACCATGCAAAAATTGGCGAAATGGTGAAAAGCGTCGTCGAGCGCTTGGGCGCGCTGGACCCTGCGGTTTTAAATGACACCGAAGTCCCCCATCCTACTGAGTGATGCCATGACCGACTTTCAGATTCGCCCTGTTGCACCTCACGCAGATTCGACGGCCCTGTCTGCTATTTATAGTGGATACGTGCGCGAGACTTGGGTCAGCTTCGAGGTCGAGCCGCCAACGCCGACAGACATGGAATCGCGCATCCACGCGATTCTGGATCGCAACCTGCCGTATCTGGTCGCCGAAGACGCAAGCGGAACGGTAATCGGCTACGCCTACGCCTCGCCGTATCGACCGCGAACAGCCTATCAATTTTCCGTCGAAAACTCGATTTACCTCGCACCAGAAGCGCAGGGCAAAGGCATCGCAAAGGCCTTGTTGGACGCCGTGGTTTTACGGTGCCAAGCGCTTGATATGAAGACAATGATTGCCATCGTCGGGCTCGATCCAGACATTCCGACAGATCACAACCAGTCCGTGCGTTTTCACCGGAAGTATGGGTTCCAGTTTGTCGGCGTTCTGGACAACATTGGACAGAAGTTCGGTCGTTGGACAGGGACCGCTGTGCTCCTGCTCAATCTGCAGGAAGACGAAAAAGAAGGGCCCTAAACCACGAGAGTTTGGGCCCTTTCTAGGGGGAGGAAACGCTGAAAGCGCAGCTCGATGCAGTCCGTTCTAACTGCTCTGTTCACTTTCACCATTCATGCTAAGTCGTAGAATGTTGGAAACAATGACACGAACGCTTCAAACAAACTTATTTGTTTAATCCATGTCGAATCTGTTGCCAGCGAGCATCATTTTTGCGCCTTAACCCGCGAATTGGCCAGTGACTTTCTGTAAATTGCCAGGCAGCGCAAGTCGCGCCGAATGCCTAGTATTTGATACATCTGCAGTTTTGCGACTGATTTCATGCCCTTCCAACGCAGCCCACAACTTATATTACGAATTTTATTAGTATTGTTTATTATCGCTGCTCGTCGGCGCCTTTGGTCGAACCATCACGCCCGCAACTGCGAAGGCCGAGCCGTCAAGATCACCAGAACCAAGGCGAAGCGCTGAAAAGCGTCCGTTCGCAGGCCGAAACCCAGCCGGTTTTCCAGCAGAAACGCCGCTTCATCCCCCTCTTTAGCGGCAAACAAAGACCCCTGAGCAAGACTGCGCCCTCACGACCCCTTCGACGACTGCGGTGAGCGCTCTGGGTCGAAGCCCTTCTCACGCTTAGGCCCGGGTGTCTTTACCGAGCATCGCACCCCGGCTGCTTCGCTGAGCAGCTCCCATGCGGTGACCAACGCCAACTCATCCACGACATGCCGTCGATCACAGGATAGAACAGAGATCTAAGGGGCTGATAAGACGCGGAAATCGTCTGAAAAACCTCTGCTCAAACTCTCCTATTGGTTGTATTTGGCCCCCATGTCCGAACCCTCTCGTCTATCCTCCAGAGCGCTCCAGCCCCTAACCCACCGACGGGTGTTTGCTGTCGCGGTTCCAGCCTTTCTCAGTGGGATTACCGAGCCCCTCTTATCCTTGGCTGACGTGGTCATCATGGGCCAACTGGAGACCCAAGGGCTGCAAGGTGGCGTGACCGCCGGTAGTGAGATTTTCGTGTTTACCCTGTGGACGCTCGGCTTCCTTCGGCTTTCCACCGGCGGATATGCGGCGCAGGCCTTCGGCGAGCGAAACGAGCGAAAACTCTTTGCGGTTCTGTGGCGTGGGTTGTTGATCGCAGCGGTTGGCGGCGCGTTGATCGCGGCTTTGGCGCCACTTTTCTGGGGAGTGCTCAACACCCTGATGGGTTGGCAGCCTGAATTACGACCAGCGCTGGAGGAATATCTGAGCGTTCGGGTCTGGTCAGCGCCAGCGGTGCTGTTCAGCTACGTGTGCTTTGGCTGGTTGATTGGGCAGCAGCGGACCGGCCTCGTCCTGCTGCTGCAGGCGTTTATCAATTTGTCGAATATTGGTGTTACTTGGTGGCTGGTGCTGGGGCTCGATATGGGCGCAGGCGGGGCCGCACTTGGCAGTGTCATCGCAAGCTACGCCGGTGTGATTTTGGGACTGTTGATTTTGCTGATGCTTGGTTTGGCGCGTCGGACGTCCTTGCAAAGCCTCGAAGGGTTTTGGGAGGCCAAGATCTGGATCACCCTCTTTTCAACCAACTCGAATTTCTTCCTGCGAAGCCTCGCCTTTGCGGTTTCTTTCATGGTCTTCTTCAAGGCTGCTGACTGGCTGGATCAATCCCAAGGGCTGGCCGGGGTCAATGCCGATGCTGTTGCGGTGCTGTGGCAATATCTGGGTTTGATCGTGTTCGGCCTCGATGCCTTTGCGGTCGCGGCTGAAGCGTTTTCTGGCGAAGCGATCGGCGCGGGGCGTCGCGAGCGCCTGCAAAGAGCGTCTCGCCTTGTCTTCTTTTGGGCCGGAATAAGCGCGGTTGCTTGCGCCTTGCTGTCGCTCACCATCGGCTATTGGGCCTTGCCGTGGATCACCAAACTGCCAGATGTAATCGCGCTTTCACGCGAGCTGATGCCCTACGTGGTGATCAGCGGCTTTATCATGGCCCCCGCCTTCATGTTTGATGGCCTGTTTCTCGGCGGCACCCGATCGCTTGAAATGCGGAACTCCGTTTTGCTCGGCGGCGTCGCACAAATCCTGACCACCATCGCGCTCATGCCTTGGTTGGGCATCCATGGGCTGTGGCTGTCGCTGGTCGCCTTTATGATCGCGCGCGGGCTTTATCTGTTCTGGCGCTATCCGGCTTTTGTCGCGTCCGTGCCGGTGACGTCCTCAACCGATACAAACGCCAAAGCCTGACGCAAGACCTCCACGCCTGCGGTCTTGTTGGGCGCGTTTTCTGAGATGTAACGCCGCCAGAGTCGAGCGCCGGGCTGGCTGTTGAACAAGCCTAAGATATGCCGTGTCATCGCATGAAGCGGCACGCCCGCCGAACGCTGATCTTCGACATAGGGCAAGAACGCCTCGATGATCCCATGCCGCGTCCGCTGCAGACCGCCTTCGGCCACGCCGAAAAGGCGTGCATCGACGTGGGAAAGCATCCACGGATCCTGATAGGCGGCCCGCCCAACCATCACCGAATCCAGCCCAGCTGACAGCAAGTCAAGGGCTGTATCGAGGTCTTTCACCCCGCCATTAATGCCAATGTGCAAATGCGGAAACTGCTGCTTCAGGCGCTTGACCCGATCGTAGTCCAGTGGCGGGATATCGCGGTTTTCCTTGGGGCTCAGCCCCTGCAACCACGCCTTGCGCGCATGCACAATAAACCGCTCACAGCCGCCCGATTCACTGACTTGAGCAATAAAGTCCGTCAGCGCCGCTTCGCTGTCTTGATCATCGATGCCGATGCGGCACTTCACGGTGACAGGAATATCAACACCCGCCCGCATCGCCTGTACGTTTTCCGCAACCAACCCCGGCTCGGCCATCAAACAAGCCCCAAACGTTCCCCGCTGAACCCGGTCCGAAGGGCAGCCGACGTTCATGTTGATTTCGTCGTATCCCCAGTCCTGCCCCAACCGCGCCGCAGCAGCCATGTCGGCCGGCTCTGAACCGCCAAGTTGCAGCGCCACAGGGTGCTCAACATCGGAATAGTCGAGATGACGCGGCACATCGCCGTGCATCAGCGCACCGGTTGTCACCATTTCTGTATAGAGAAGCGCATGTTGACTCAGCAGGCGGTGGAAGACGCGACAATGCCTGTCTGTCCAATCCATCATTGGTGCCACACTGAAACGAGCCTGACTGGTCATCGTACCCACGGTTGAGAAGAGGTTTCTGTTTCCAGCCCGCAACCTATCCTCGCTGCCTGCGGTCTGCAATCCTTCCGCGTGCGGGCGACCGTGTGCGTGCCTTGGTTCCGTTGCTTCTTGCCCCCTTTTTCGCCATCACTTGAACGACTTAGGCAGGCAATCTTGCAGGCAAAAGCTGGGGTGAGAGTAGCAATGCAACAGATTTTCCGCACAGATCGCGCCGTGAAAAGCCGCAGCAGCATGCTGGCACTTGCCGTTGGCGGCGGCGCCTTAACCGCAGCACAACCCGCGCAGGCGCTGCTGTTCAACGGCTTGGACTATCAACTGATTGGTCCAGACGTCTACCAAGTCAGCTCTGCCCAAGGCTCACAAATGGTTCCAGCAGCGCAAATACCCGATGCCGTCCGAGATGCGCTCGAGGTCTTGGGAGGCTTTGGGACAAGTCCGGGAATCGTTCCCAATGGTGCCTTTAGCGCTAGCGACGCGCTGATGCTTGCCTATGGTCGCGGTCCGGCTTGGTACACTGACACGGCCAACGTGCTGACGGTCGCTGGCGTCGCCTCGGCCGGTGTGGTGACCGGCGGCGTGATCCTTCTGGGCGCTGGACCTGATGAGCCCACCATTGAACCCCCTGAACCACCCCTGCCCGTAAAGGGATATTTCACCGGCAACAACAACATTGATGCGCTGTTATACCCCGCCGATGACCCCATTTCGCCCATGGCACATTGGCTGGGCAGCGGCACCTATGATCAACCGGTTGAACTGACCTATTCCTTTGCTGTGGAACGCATGCCGACCACCAGCCTGACGGGGTTTCAAGCCTTTGGCGCGATCGAGCAGCAGCGCACCCGTGACGTGATGGAATCACTTGAATCCTTCATCAACGTTACCCTGACTGAGGTCAGCGATCAGGGTGCAGGAACCTACACCGCGGACGGGCTCAATCGCGGCCACATCAATCTCGGCTATGACGCCAACGGTTTTGTCGATGATCCGCTCGGCATCACCGAAGGATGGGCGATCGTCCCCTATGGCGACGCACCAAAAACGGAAGAAAACAGCGGCGATGTGCATCTCGATCCCGCTGCGTTTCGCGACATGTACTTCGAAGATCCCCTGGGCGGCGGTGCGACGGTACTTGTCCACGAAATCGGTCACGCTCTGGGTTTAGGCCATCCGTTCGAAGACCCGCTGATGGACGATTGGCTCGACACCGACCTCTATACTGTGATGACCGAGACAATTGCGTGGTCCAGCGGTGAGGGCGGTCATTCGCCGGCGAGCCTGATGATGTACGATATTGCAGCGCTCCAGCACCTCTATGGCGCCAACACGGCAACCGCGATTGGCGATACCGTTTACACGTTTGACAGCGATACCCCGGTGTTCGAAACGATCTGGGACGCGGGCGGCACCGATACCATTGTTCATGTCGGCGCAACCAACGTCGTGGTCGATTTAACACCGGGCAGTCTGAGCACGCTCGGTGGACTGCCGCTGACCAAATGGGTCACGGCGGTGGAGGAGCTGACCGACGCGCCCCTGTTGATCCAAGACGTGTCCGTTGTCAGTGGGGCCAGTCACTTGAGCGCTGACGTGTCCAACGATGGAACAGAATTCGCCATCATTTCCGACGCTGAGACCTACTGGATGGGCGGGGTGGAGTTTGAGGTGGTTTTCTCCGATGCTACGTCGGAAAACTTTGTGCTGACCGACCTTGTGCGCCCGACATCCTATGGCAACGTCGGCATCGCCTTTGACGTGATGATCGAGAACGTGACGACCGACGCTGGCAACGACACAATCTATGGCAACGAGGCCAGCAACCGGATCGATCCCGGCGCAGGATCGGATTTCATGATTGGCGGAGACGGGGCGGATGTCTTTATTTTTAAGCCCGGATACGGCAGCGACGAAGTGGGTGATTTCGAATCGGGGTACGACAGCATCGAATTACAGGGCTTTTCGCTCGACGATTATACGACGACCTACACCGGGTACTCGACAACCCTCTCTTTCAACACGGGCGACGAGCTCATTTTGTACTGGGAAGACCCGCTGGTCGAGCTTTACGCCACTGACTCCGTTTATGTGGCTTAAAGTGCTGGCTTTCATGCACGCGTTGCAGGTGGACAAAGCGCGAGCCAGCCTCTAAACACGGCCTCTAATTCAAGAAGTCTCCAAAGGGAGCCCAGAAATGGCACATAAAAAAGCAGGCGGTAGTTCGCGGAACGGTCGCGACTCAGAAAGTAAACGCCTCGGCGTAAAGCGTTACGGCGGCGAGCTCGTAACAGCTGGCAACATTATCGTGCGTCAGCGCGGTACGAAATTCCACCCAGGCACCAACATGGGCTTGGGCCGCGACCACACGCTGTTCGCACTGTCCGATGGTTACGTGAAGTTCCACGTTGGCCAGCGCGGTCGTTCTTTGGTGTCCGTCGTTGACGAGAACCCAAACACGCCGCCGTCCAGCGCCAAGAAAATTGGTGCGCCGACCGCTTCTGCAAAAGCAGCAGCAGCCGTAGCGGTGGCTTCCGCAGCCGTTTCAACCAAGGCTGAAGCAAAGAAAGCTGCGCCAAAGGCTGAAAAGAAGGCCGAAGCACCAAAGGCTGAAGCGAAGAAAGCTGAGGCGCCTAAGGCGACAGAAAAGCCAAAGAAGGCAGCAGCGAAGAAAGAGAAGTTCGTAACGGACGCGCCAGCGCCAACGAACCTGCTCAAAGAAGCGCCGACCGATGTTGACGATCTGAAGAAAATCAAAGGCGTCGGACCGAAGTTCGAAGGCCTGCTGAACTCTTTCGGTATCTACCAGTACGCACAGCTTGCTGCTTTCTCTGCGAAAGACGTTGAGTGGCTGGCCGCTGAGCTTGGCTCCTTCCCTGATCGCATCGACCGTGATGAGTGGGTGAAGCAAGCCGGTGAACTCGCTAAGGGCTAAACCGCCGCGCGCCGTGAAACACGAAAAAGGCCCGCAGGATGTTCGATCCTGCGGGCCTTTTTTATGTCTCTAGCCTTGGGGTGTTAGTACGACCCTTCAAACTTTGACAGGTCCATGTAAGTGGAGCGCACTTCGGTATAGCCCTCCAGCGCAAACCGGCTGTTTTCCCGACCGAATCCGCTTTGCTTCGACCCGCCAAAGGGCATGTCTGGCGGACAAATGTTGTAGGTGTTGACCCAAACCGATCCCGAAACCAACTGGTCCGCGACGCGATGCGCACGGGCGAGATTGGTGGTCATCAAACCAGCACCCAAGCCAAAGAACGTATCGTTTGCCCGTCGAACGGCTTCATCCTCGTCATCAAAGACCAAGACCGACATCACCGGCCCAAAAATCTCCTCGCGCACGATCCGCATGTCATCCGTACAGCCGGAGAACACGGTTGGCTCAACGAAGTAGCCGTTCTCAAACCCTTGCGGAGACACGCGATTGCCGCCGGCCAAAAGGGTCGCCCCTTCGTTTTTGCCGATTTCGATGTAGTCCATGACCTTGTTCAAATGCTCTTCGGAAATCAGCGCGCCCATGTGGACTTCCGGGTCCATCGGGTCGCCGACGCGAATGGTGGCCGTGCGGCGTGCGACCTCGGCCAGAAACGTGTCAGCGATCGACCGGTGCACAAAAACCCGCGTGCCGTTCGAACATACTTCACCCGAGGTATAGAAGTTCGCCGACAGCGCCACGCCAACAGCATCGTCCAAATCGGCATCTTCAAACACAATCAGCGGTGACTTTCCGCCCAACTCAAGCGTCACCTTTTTCAGCGTGTCGGCGGCCTGCTTGATGATGAGCTTGCCGGTATCAACCCCGCCGGTCAGCGAGACTTTGGCGATTCCCGGATGCTCGCAAATCGCCCGACCGATAGTATGATCCCCCTGGACCACGCTAAACAGGCCACTGGGCAAGCCCGCCTCGTGCAGGGCGTCGGCCACCTCATAGGCTGTTAGCGGCGTTTCCTCGGACGGCTTGAGGATGAAGGCGTTGCCTGCGGCCAGCGCCGGTGCCGCTTTCCAGCACGCGATTTGCGTGGGGTAGTTCCAGGCGCCAATACCGGCACAAACGCCCAAGGGCACGCGCTGTGTGAAGCCAACAGCGCCAGGATAGGTGTGATAGGTGCCGGGCATATCGCGGGCGATGCCGCCGAAATATTCAAGCGCATCGGGGCCGGAAGGGACATCACCGCTTTCGGCTTCCGCGATGGCTTTGCCGACGTCCTGTACCTCCACCCGCGCGACCTGCTCGTTGCGATCTTGAAGGATTTTTGCAGCCCGAAGCAGGATGCGTCCGCGCTCGGTTCCACTGGTTGCCGCCCATGCTTTTTGGGCCTCAGCTGCGTCGGCCACAATCTCATCGAGTAACGCGGCAGAGGTTGGCTCGATGCGGGCGATGACTTCCCCGGTTGCCGGATAAATCTTGTCAAACGGCTCCAAACCAGAATGCCGCGATTGCCCGCCCACGTAAGTATGCTTCATGATCATGAAAAAACCGCCCTTCCAGCTCTGTCTCAGAAGGGCGGTTTAGCATTAGGTCGGGGTCAAAGACAGGCGGTTTTACGGAAGCCGCACAATCCGCCCAATCCCCCAGCCCAGGCCCAGCAAAGCAGCGCCGACCACAGCGACCGTTACCGGCGTTTGGAACAGAATGGGACGGACAACATTAAACCAAGGGTCTGTTGGGTTTGGTAACCAAAAGAACAGCTTTCGCTCGATGAACACTTGGAACAAGTCGAGGCTGAAGTTGTGCGCGAGGTACCAAATATCGATGATTTCCAGCGTGAGCGCCGTCACTGGGTTGGCGATAAAGATACCAACCCCGTACGCCACCAGCCCAAGAGCAAGGCTGGCGATGCCCACGATCCGCAACACCAACGCAAGCCAGCTCAGGCCGCGTCGCACAATGACATCACGGCGGCTGAGTTTGGGGCTTTTGGGCCGGGTTTTTGACTTCAGTGCAGGGCGCGATGCAGCGGCCATCGTTTCAGTTCCTTAGAAGAAGACCGAGCGGTCAGAATCGCGGCCAGCGTAAAGCGATGCGACTTGGTTCGCGTAACCGTTGTAAATCTGTGTTGGGATCTGCTTGCCGCCTTGCCCAATGTCACGTTCCTGCGCTTGGCTCCAGCGTCGGTGCGGCACGTCCGGGTTCACATTGGCGAAGAAGCCGTACTCTGAGGGCCCGCTCGCCATCCAGAATGTCGTTGGCATTTCCGAGACAAAGTCGATCCGCGTGATGCCCTTGTTGTGCTTAAATCCGTATTTCCACGGAACCGCCAGGCGCATCGGCGCGCCGTTTTGCTTTGGCAGGGGCTCGCCGTACAGACCGGTCACCATAAACGCCAGATCGTTGGTTGCTTCCTTGAGCTCCAACCCTTCGACATAGGGGAAAGGCCAACGGCTGCGGTATTGGTTGCGCGCCTCTTCAGGGCGGTTGAACGACGTCAGCACAACGTATTTTGCGTCGGATGTTGGGTCCGCGAGGCGCACCAGCTCCTTCAGCGCAAAACCGGACCACGGCACGACCATCGACCACGCTTCCACACAGCGGTGGCGGTAGACCCGCTCTTCGATCGGCATCTTCCGGACCAGCTCTTCGAAATCCAGGGTCATGGGGTTGCTCACCAAGCCGCCGATTTCCACCGGCCACGGATCGATCGTCAGCTTCTGCGCATTCTTCGCAATCTTCTTCGACGTACCGAATTCGTAGTAATTGTTGTACGTCGATGCCGTCTCGAAATCCGTCAACGGACGGTTATTCAGCGTGCTGGCATAGTTGGGATTCTTCCGCGCGGGGTAAAGATCGCTGGTGTCACCAAAAGCAGGCATGGCGCCCGACAGCGCAAGGCCAGCCCCGACGGAGCCAATGCCCAGGCCTTTCAAAATGGCGCGGCGGTTTTGGTATGTTGTTTGGTCGGTTGCTGCGCTCTCTGGCAGCCACCAGTCAGGTCGGATGATTGGCTTCATCAGACGTCTCCCCGTGTTAATCTTGCAGGTATATCTCAAGCGCCAATGTAGAGCGTTTTTCACGCAATGCGACACACAACGGAAAACAAGTCCTCACGCCTCGGTGACCGGAGGACTGTTTTCGCTACCAGCGGGGAGAAGGCCGGCTTAGACCTCGGGGTCGTCCAAACCCAAGGAACGGTGCGCAGCGGTCAGGGTGTTTGCCAGCAGGCAAGCGATGGTCATGGGGCCAACACCACCGGGGACAGGTGTGATCGACCCTGCGTGGCCCAAGCACTCGTCAAAGGCCACGTCGCCAACCAACTTGGTTTTGCCATCGTCCTTCGGGATCCGATTGATACCCACGTCAATCACGCACGCCCCATCGCGCACCCAATCGCCCCGCACCATCTCAGGACGCCCCACGGCGGCAACAAGGATGTCTGCGGTCTTGCACAAAGCCTGCAAATCTTTGGTGCGGGAGTGTGCCACCGTAACGGTAGCATTCGCACCCAGCAGCAGTTGCGCCATCGGCTTACCGACAATATTCGAGCGCCCAACGATCACAGCATTCGCGCCGGAAATATCGCCCAGCGTGTCTTTAATGAGCATCAGGGAGCCCCAAGGCGTGCACGGAATGATCGGCTTGTTGCGCCCCGTCGCGCCAATGGACAACCGGCCCACATTGACTTCGTGAAAGCCGTCAACGTCCTTTTCAGGAACGATCCGGGCCAAGATAGAATCGCTATCCATATGAGCAGGAAGCGGCAGTTGAACCAGAATGCCGTGGATCTTTGGATCCGCGTTCAGATCGTCGATCAGGGCTTCAAGTTTCGATTGCTCCGTATTGACCGGCAGCGCGTGGTGGATGGACTCCATGCCGGCTTCGGCGGTCTGCTTGACCTTGTTGCGCACGTAAACTTGGCTGGCGGCGTCTTCGCCGACGATGACAACGGCAAGACCGGGCTTTGTGCCGTGGCTGCTCATCAACGCATCTGCGCCTGTTTTTACGCGTCCACGCAGACCGGCTGCAAAGGCTTTGCCGTCAATCAATTTTGCCGTCATGACTCTCGTCCTTGAATGAATAGGTGTCAGGTTGTTGAGCCGACATTAGCCCCCTGCCCGACAAAAACATTCACCAAAACGACAGGCAATTGCAGGCTTTAGCCGTTTACGATCTGAAGCGCCCACGTGCTCAAGAACTGACGCAGCAACCACAGGCCACCGAGCAGCACGATGGGGGCAATATCGATGCCGCCAAACTGTGTTGGAATCACGCGGCGAATCAGCGACAGCAGCGGATCAATCAGGGAATGCAGGCCCGTGTAGACTTGGCTCACCACGGGATTAAAGGCGAATCCGACGTTAAAGACGCGGAGCCAACCAATGACGATGTACACAATAAGAATGAAGTTCAGGATCGAAATGGCGAAATCGAGAGCCTGGACGATTGTGAACAGTGCAGCGACGAACATAGGTTTTTCCCAGAGCTAAAAGTGTTGCGCCCTGCATATGGGGCAAAACCGTTGAAAATTCGAGGGTGAATTTTCGGCTATGCCGCCGCCGACAGGCTCAAACGATCCCACGTTGCTTTCAGCGCCTCAACCAGATGATCCATATCCTCATCCGAATGCAGCGGCCCGGGCGTAAAGCGCAGGCGCTCCGTCCCGCGCGGCACAGTCGGGTAATTGATCGGCTGGACATAGATGTTGTGATCTTCGAGCAGAATGTCCGAGGCTTCGCGGCACCGGCGCGCATCGCCGACCAAAACCGGGACGATATGGCTTTCCGACATCATGAATGGCAACTGTGCGGCGCGCAGCTTGCTTTTCAGCGCCGCCGCCCGCTCTTGCAGCTTGAGCCGTTCTTGCTGGCTGTCTTTGAGGTGTCGCACAGCCTGCAGCGCGCCAGCGGTCAAGGACGGTGGCAGTGCCGTGGTAAAGATGAACGCCGAAGCGTAGGAGCGCACGAAGTCGACAATATCGCTGTTCGCGGCGATGTAGCCGCCCATGCAGCCAAAGGCCTTCGCCAGTGTGCCCTCGATCACGTCAACCCGGTGCGCCTGCTGATCGCGCTCAGAAACCCCGCCACCGTGCAGACCATAGAGGCCAACGGCGTGGACTTCGTCGAGATAGGTCAGCGCGTTGTATTTTTCCGCAAGATCACAGATTTTTCCGATGGGCGCGAAGTCGCCTTCCATGGAATAGCAGGACTCGAAAGCGATGATCTTGGGGCGATCGGGGTCAAGCATGCGTAGCTTGGATTCCAGATCGGCCATGTCATTGTGCGCAAAGATCACCTTTTCCGCTTTTGACCAGCGCATCGCCTCGATCATCGAGGCATGGTTCAAACGGTCGGACAGCACCACGCAATCTTTTAGATTCGCCGCCAACGTTCCCAGCGCTGCCAGGTTGCTCACGTAACCGGAAGTAAAGATCAGCCCGGCTTCCTTGCCGTGCAAATCCGCCAACTCGCGCTCTAGTGCGACGTGCAGGTGGTTGGTGCCGGAGATATTCCGCGTGCCGCCAACGCCCGCGCCTTGCTCCAAAGCCGCGTCGGCCATGGCTTGCTGCACGTCCGCATTCTGCCCCATGCCCAAATAGTCGTTCGAGCACCAAACGGTGATCTCTCGCGACTGACCATTCAGAGGGTCACGGTACATGGCTTTGGGGTGCTTGCCTGATACACGCTCAAGGTTAGCAAAGACGCGATAGCGCCCTTCTTTGTGCAGGGAAGACAGACTGTCGGCAAAAAAAGAAGCGTAGTCCACGTTTCGGTCTCGTAGCTTTTGCGGTTGACCTTAGATTAAGTGCGTGTGACGGCCCTTACCAGTGCGTCATTATGCAAGGGAGCTTCTTAGAAGACGCGACCGACCATTTAAGACACAGGGACACAAATCCAAAAAGGACAGAATATGAAGGTGGGATTGGTACAGTTTTGCGTCGGCCCGGACCCAAAGGTCAACGCCAAGCATTTGGAAACATTGGTTTCTGAGGCCATTGGCAAAGGTTGCACGTTCGTTTTGACACCCGAAGCCAGCAACATTATCCAGCCTGATCGCTCTGCATTAAACCGCGCCGTTGGCAGCGCCGAAGACGATCCTGTTTTCCAGATGGCACAAAGGGTCGCAGGGCAAAACAAGGTGTTTATCTGCTTGGGCTCCTTGCTTGTTCAGGGCGGAGCGGCGGGAAAACTCGTCAATCGCCAGATCCTGCTCGATCCCTCCGGCGCTATTATCAACAGCTACGACAAAATTCATTTGTTCGATGTCAGCATCGGCGATGGCCAACACTATGGTGAGAGCGAGATATTCTCCCCCGGCGACGAAGCGATTCTCTCAGCCCTTCCTGATCACCCCGCGACTCTGGGGCATACAATCTGCTACGACCTGCGCTTTCCTCAACTGCACCAAACCCTCGCGATGGCGGGCGCAAACGTGTTGCTGGTCCCTGCTGCCTTTACGCAGAAAACAGGCCGAGCCCATTGGCACACGTTGCTGCGCGCACGGGCGATTGAGACGGGGGCTTGGGTGCTGGCTTCGGGAACCTGCGGCGAGCATGCAGGGGAACGGCGCACCTATGGGCATTCTTGCATCATCAATCCGTGGGGTGAAATCGTCGCTGAAATTGCGTCAGAAACCGAGGAGGGGTTGATCGTTCATGAGCTGGATTTTGATCAAGTAAGCGCGGCGCGACAGGCAATACCAGCTCTGGAAAACGCCAGAACGTTCAATTTGCCGTCTTCCCTCTAGCCGCGAGTAAACTTACATAAAGCCCATGATCAAGTTTTCACTTCAATGTTCGAACGGGCACGGTTTCGAGGCCTGGTTCCCGGGCAATGACAGCTTTGCTGACCAGAAAGCACGCGGGTTCGTCACCTGCCCGCACTGCAATGATGCCTCCGTTGATAAAACCATCATGGCGCCCAATGTTCAGGGCGGAAAAGGTCGTGGCAGCAAAGACGACCCTGCGCCGCCTGCGCCGAACCTACCCGCGGGCAACGCTTCAACAGCCCCAATGCCAGCGCCACCTCAGCCGCCTGTCCAGCCGCCAGTCCAGCCACCAGTCCAGACGGCTAAACCGCCTGAATCATGGGGGCCAGAGCACGTGGCCGCCGCCCGGCAGTTCCTGCATGCCGTTCGCGCCACGGTGCAGAAGACACACGAAGACGTGGGCGATAAATTCGCCGATGAAGCGCGCGCCATCCACACAGGAAAAAAGCCCGACCGTGGCATCCACGGCAAGGCTTCTAAGGAGCAGATTGACGCGCTGCTCGATGACGGGATCGAGGTTATGCCTCTGCCCGACCCAAAACTAGACGGCTGATCAGCCCATGCCGACGGCGGCTTTGTAGGTTTCGATCAGGGCTTCTTGCTCCTGCCGATCGCCCGGTTCCATCTTCCGCAAGCGAACAATGGCGCGCATGATTTTTGGATCAAACCCAGCCCCTTTTGCTTCGCCGTAAACTTCCTTGATGTCTTCCATCAGCCCGGCTTTCTCTTCCTCAAGCCGTTCAACCCGCTCGATGTACTGAATCAGCGCGGCTGCCGCAGGCGTGCCGGTTGGAATGGCCTCTGGCTTGGCGACCGTGTCGGCCATGATCTCATCAAGTTCGTTATCAAAGTCGTCGGACATTCCTATTTCTCCGCTGCGGCGGCCTGTTCAAAGGCAGCCTTTTGGTTGTCATTTGCTTCAGTCTGATACCTGTCGCGCCATTCGCTGTACGCCATGCCATAGAAGGCTTCGCGCGCTTCGTCTTTGGTCATGTTGATTCCCCGTTCTGCGGCCGCCTCACCGTACCAGCGAGACAGGCAGTTTCGGCAGAACCCTGCAAGGTTCATCATGTCGATATTCTGAACGTCCGTGCGCTCAGCCAGATGATCGCGCAGCACGCGAAAGGCAGCGGCTTCGAGTTCGGTCTGTGTTGCTTTGTCCAGATCAGTCATGGTCAGAAAACCTCCTTGATCATTGCTTCGAGCACAGCACACCAATGGCTGATGTCACTCGGGGTGGTTAACAAGTCCTGTCTAATCTCGAAGGTGATAGCAGGAGCATCGCGATGCAAGCTGTGCAGAGCATAGGAGCCTGTCATCCGCTCGAACAGGCTATAGGGCTCATTATCACCCACCGTGTAGTCCGTATTCGCCCGCAACCAGTCTAGCGCCTCGGCCGCGCGGTCGGTCGCATTGTAATGCAGCAGGCCGATTTCCCACGGGCGTGGTTGATCGGGCTGGGACATCAAGCAATCGGTAAAAGAGTGACAGTGAATAATCACCCGGTCCGGGTGTCCCGGATCTTCCGCCAAAAACCGCTCGATCTCGTCATGGTAAGGGGTGTGGATCGACTGAATCCGCGCCGCGTAGGACGCTGGCGACAAATCGACATTTCGGGGCACCTCGACCCCATCCAGAACAGCGCCCGCCATATCCCAATCGGTCGCCCGTCTGTTCAGGTCAAGCACAGCGCGCGAGTAGACCCCCTCGATCAAAGAACCTTTCAGCCGTTGAACCAATGCCCGGCCCAGCGCTTCCATCCCCCAATCACCCACGATGTGCTTGGTCCAGTGCTCAGCCGATAAGCCCAGATCACCCAGGCTTTCCGGTGTGTGAAAGCCTGCATGGTCGTTCAGCAACAAAAACCGCTTCTGCGGCTCCCGATTAATCCAGCGAAAGGGCGCTGGATCGTTGGGACCGAGAAGCGGTGATGGGTCTGATTGCATGGCGCAGCTACTCCTTTGGCCGCACCTCAATCAGGCTATTCGTACGGCGTGAACTCTGTTGGCTGACCTACTACGCCAAACCTCAGTGATTCGCTATACAGTCGCTTTGCCACACGTCGTGTATCCTCCAGCGTCACCGCACGAAACAGGTCGTTGCGGAACTCGGGGAAATTCGGCGGTAAGTCCTGAATTTGAATGCTCAGCAGGTAATCAACCACGTCGTTCGAATTCAGGAAGAATGTGGCGTACGAGCCGGTCAGGTACGAGATTGCCTCGTCAACTTCATCCTGCGTCGGCCCGTTTTCGGCAAAATCCTTCCAAACAGCTAACGTCGCGTCCAGCGCTTCGTCTGCTGCGTCGTTGGCCGTGGCAAAGTTGAACGATACAGTGCCGTAGTCTTCACCGGCCGAATAGCCGCTTCGAATGCCGTAAACCAAGCCCAACTCGTTGCGAATTTTATCCGCCAGCCGAGACCCTAAACCGCCACCGCCAAGAATGTGGTTCACCACGCGGGCGGCATAGTTATCAGGGTCCGTTCTCGGAAATGCCGGCGCCACAGCAAAGACAATGCTTTGCGTTTGATCAAAGTCGATCTCAATCGGCGCTTCAAAGGTGTTGAAGGTCGGCGGGTCAATCGCCTCGGGCGGCGTGACGGTCGGCAGTTTATCGAGGATCGCACCAACCCGTGTCCGAAGCTCGTCGGGCGTAATATCGCCGACCGCAGCAATCAGGACGTTGTTCTGCCCTATCACCCGACCCTTGAGCGTCATCAAGTCCTCACGCGTGATGGCAGGGATGGTCTCCATGTCGCCACTGAATTCGCGGTTGCGAGGCTCATCCGCACCCCACAGCGCCTTGTAAAAAGCGTCGCCGAGTTGCGCGCCGGGTGAACGCTCACGCTGCACAGCGCCAGCCATCGCATCCCGACGCATCCGCTCGACACCTTCGGGGTCAAAAGCGGGATCTGTGAGCATGGTTTCCAAGGACTCAAAGGCAAAATCAATGGATGCGGTGGGGGTTTGAAAGCTCACCGTTGACCACTTCAAGCCCGGACTTCCCGCCATGGAAACAGCTTCATCCTGCAACGTGCCAAGGAAGGTTTCCGCGCTCATGTCCCCTGCCCCTTCGTTCAGGGAGCCAAAGGTCAGTGAGGCCGTTCCTTCCTTGCCCGGCTCATCCCAAAGGGAGCCACCTTCGAAGCCAAACTTGAGGGTGATCAGCGGGTTGCTGTGATCCTCAACCAACCACGCATCAACTGTCTCGTTGATCTTTACAACCTGAATATCAATCGCAGCAGCAGGCTGGGATAGGGCCAAACTCAACACGGCTAACGGGATATATTTCCACATAATCTTAGTTCTCCAGCGGCAAGAGCGAAAGCGTGCGTGGCGCGCTGGCTTGCTGCAAAAACAAATCAGCAATCGCGCGCACATCGTCCAGCGTTACTCCAGCAATCGTTTCTTCCAAAGTCAGATAAATGCCGTAGTCGGACTGGCTCGAAACCACACTCTCGAACGAACTTGCCGGCCCATCGACGCTGTCGGCAGCATAGACCAACCCGTTCATCAAACGGCGCTTTTGACGAGCAAGGCGCTCTTCGGTCAGGTCATTCGCCAACCAGTTGCGCAAGAAGCTCTCGGCCTCGTCCAACACCTCCACGGCGTCCAAACCCTCCACGGGTTCAACATTTAACAAGGCCCAGTCCTGCCCCTCGTCCAACACCATACTGAATGCCGCGCTCAGCGCGATTTCACGCTCGGTCTGTAAATAGCGGGTAAAGGGCGCATCCAGACCACTGGTCAACATGGATGTCAGCAACCGTGCGGCGTAGCGGGCTTGGAAAGCCTCGGGACCGGTTTCGGCGATGACTTCAGGTAAACGCCATCCGCGCCGGGCTGAAGCCTTGGTGATCAGCGCGTCTGACACTTCTTCGAACCCGGGCTCGAAAGGACGGACCGCATCGGGGCGGACACGGTCGGGAACCGCGCCGGGTTCAAAATCGCCAAAGTGCTTTTCCGCCAACGCCAAAACCGCCTCTGGCGTCGCGTCACCGGAGACGATCAGAACGGCGTTGTTCGGCTGGTACCACGCCTGATGAAAGTCGAGCAGGTTCTGTGTGCTCAGCGCGCCAAATTCTTCTTCAAACCCAATGATGGGGTGATCATAGGCGGGTGCGCCGCGCAACGCTGCGCGCAGTTGGTGCGACGCGCGCGCAGAAGGATTGTTCTCCCAGCGCTGCCGAAACTCCTGCAACACCACGCCCTTCTCATTCTCCAGCTGATCGTCTTCTGCGTTCAAGCCGTTCATCAGAACCGCGTTCAATTCCAAGAACAGCTCCAGATGCTCAGACCCCATCACGCCATAGTAGCTGGTGACGTTGGCCGACGTCGAAGCGTTGTCTGTCGCGCCAATGCGACCCAAAGCGCCGTCATACTCACCCGGCGCCAAGCTGCGGCCCTTATGCTCTGGCGAGCCGCGGAACATCATGTGCTCCAAAACGTGCGCGATGCCGTACTGACCGGGCTGCTCGTCCAAGGCACCAACCTTGTAAACCACGCGGGCATGGACCGCCGGGGCGCGATGATTTTCGATGACAATAACGTCCATGCCATTGTCGAGCGTAAACCAGCGGGCCTGCTCATACAGCGCGAGCGCCGGCGCAGCGACAAGCGTTGCAAAGGCGCCTGAAAGGGCAAATATCAGTCGTTTCATGGTCTCTCCAAAAACGTCAAAATACGTTCGTGCGATCGGAAAGGATCGGCACGGTACCAAAAGCTTGAATAGGGATATGGTGCTTTAGCGCTGTAAAACGACCGGCGCACCGACAACGGTCACGCCATCTGGAAGAGATGTGACCATTGGCGCGGCGCGTATTGCGGCTGCGGCCGGGGGCAGATTTGATATGGGCGCACCGATGGCCAAAGCGGACAGCGCCGCAGCATCTTCGGCGCTCAGGACAACAACGCCCTCACCGACGCCCGCACTCTCCATCGGCGCCGTTTGCGGAACAGGGGCCAATGCGGGGGAAATGGTCAGTGCGGGTGCGCTGGCTGGCTGGTTGAGCACGGGGAACAGCGAACCAGCGGCATTGGTTTGCGGTGAAACGAATTCTTGTGACGCGGCACCATTGGACCCACTCGCCACGATGCGGCCTATGGGCTGATAGTCTGGCACCTCGCCGGTGACGACCGTCATCGGCACATATTCCGGCTCTGGCTCAGGTTCCAACGTAAACATCAGCGATTCAATCTCCGCCTGCGACGGCAAACTGGCCCGGACATCCCTTGGGTTTAACGGGGTTGGCAAGCGGGAGAAATCCGTTGGAACGGCAAGTCCACGGTTTTGCGGGATCGAGTACTCGTCCACCAAGCCTTCGCTCGTCACCCCGCCCAACCCGCGCGTCAAAGCTCCGCAGCCCGTAACCACAGGGCTGCTGGCCAAGAGAACCAGAACTGAAACGAAGCGCGATAGCGGCATTGGTGTGTCTTCTACTCCGATGCTTTGATTTCCCGGTCACCCGATAAGAACATCATATCGATCAGAATTAGGGCAACGCCAAGGACAATTGCTGAGTCAGCCACGTTAAACGACGGCCAATGGGCGGTTCCGATATGGAAATCGAGGAAATCCACAACAGTTTGACGCAAGGGATTCAACCGATCCATCGCATTCCCAACCGCGCCACCGGCGATCAAGGCATAGGCGGCGATAACCACCCTTTTGTGTGTTTTCGACCCAAGAAAAATCAAAACGCCCGCAACGACAAAAGCAAGGATACCGATGAAGTAGCGGCCACCGTCGTTAAAATTGCCCAGCGAGAACGCGATGCCAGAATTTCGAACGTGCCAAATGTTAAAGAACGGCGTGATTTCTCGAATATCGAGATTGCCCGCATAGGATTGGTCAATCAAAGCCACAATCAGGAACTTGGTCGCCTGATCCAAGGCCAGCACCACCAGCGCGAGAAGAATACCCCAGCGTAACATCAATTAGCCTTTCGAAGCAGAAACAGCCGTTTCGCAACGGCCACAAATGCCCTGCGGATTGGCATGAACTTCAGGCAGCACCTGCCAGCAGCGCTGACACTTCTCACCTTGTGCCAACGTTGGCTCAACAGCCACGCCGGCAATGTCCTCGACCCGCACAGCAGAAGCCGGACCGTCGCCTTCGGCAATGGTTACATCTGAGACAATGGCGACTTCGGTGAAGTCGACACCGGCAACAGCGGCATGCAGGTCGCCTGACAAATGCACTGTTGGCGCGGCCTGCAGGCTGGAACCAATGGTCTTTTCCTGCCGAAGCGGCTCAAGCGCCGCGGTGATCACCCGTCGCACAGCAAAAACCTTAGACCACTTTTCAGACAGCTCAGTGTTCGTCCACGCCTGCGGAATATCGGGAATGGTGCGCAAGTGTACGGAGTCCGTATCCACCAGCTTCTCCGGCAGATCTTTTTCGTCTTCGGCCCGCGTCATCCACGCTTCTTCGGCCGTGAACGACAAAATCGGCGCCAGCCATGCTGTCAGGCAGGAGAAACACTCCGCCAAAACCGTGCGAGCCGCCCGCGCGCGCAGGCTGTCTGCCGCGTCACAGTAAAGCGCATCCTTGCGGATATCGAAGTAGAGCGACGATAGATCCACGGCGCAGAAGTTGTGCAGCTCCGTATACAAGCGGTGGAAGTCGTAAGCCTCAGCCGACGACCGCACCAAAGCGTCAAGCTCGCTCAACCGGTGCAGCACCCAACGCTCAAGCTCGGGCAGGTCTTCGTAAGGAACCGCCTGCGACGGCTGGAAGGAGCCCAAATTTCCGAGTGTAAAACGCAAGGTATTGCGGAAGCGGCGGTAAGCGTCCGCAGAGTGCTTCAGAATCGCCGGGCCAATGCGCAGATCATCGCTATAATCCGAAGCCACGACCCACAGCCGCAGAATATCAATCCCAAATTGCTTGGCGACGTCATCCGGTGCGGTGACATTGCCCAGCGACTTGGACATCTTGTTGCCTTTCTCATCCAACACGAAACCGTGGGTGAGAATGGAGTCATAGGGCGCACGCCCGCGCGTGCCAACGCCAACCAGCAGGGAGGAGTGGAACCAACCCCGATGCTGGTCGGAGCCTTCCAGATAAAGGTCAGCAGGCCATTTCAGCTCAGGACGCCGCTCCAAAACGAAAGCGTGCGTCGCGCCGCTGTCGAACCAAACTTCAACAACGTCTTTGCCCTGCTCAAAATCATCGGGGTCGTAGTCATCGCCCAAGAACCGCGATGCCGGGCTGTTAAACCAAGCGTCTCCGCCCTCTTGCTCATAAGCCTCAGCAATGCGCTCGATAACCGCTGGATCGCGCAAAGGCTGACCATCGGATTTGCGCACGAAAATCGGCAAAGGGACGCCCCAAACACGCTGGCGGGATACACACCAATCGGGACGAGATTCGATCATGGACGTGATGCGGTTTCGGCCCTGCTCCGGGACAAAACCAGTTTCGCTCAGCGCCTTCAGCGCGCCATCACGCAAGCCTTTTTCTTCCATCGAAATGAACCACTGCGCGGTATTCCGGAAGATGAGCGGCGCTTTGGAGCGCCACGAATGCGGGTAAGAGTGCTCCAGCTTGCCTTTGGCCAGCAATCCACCAGCCTCAATCATCGCCTTTAGGATCGGACCAAGCGCCGTGCCGTCTTTGCCCTTTTGGTTATAAACCGTCAGGCCAGCAAACAGCGGAATGTGGTCGTAAAAGCTGCCGTCTTCGGCCACGGTCATCGGCACTTCGATGCCATGCTTGACGGTCGCCAACTGCCAGTCATCAAAACCATGGCCCGGCGCAATGTGAACCAACCCCGTGCCCTGCTCGGTCGTGACATAGTCACCGTGGAACATAGGCACATCGTAATCATAGCCCTGACCGTTCAGCGGATGCTGCGCAATCACACCGGTCAGGTCGACATCCATATCTTCCCGTGTCCAGGACTCGATCTTGGCGGCCTTTGCGGTGGCTTCTGCGGTTTCATCAGCGATAACCAGCCGCTCACCCACCTGTGCCAGCGACCCTTCGGCCACGGCATCAACGCGGTAAACGCCGTATTTGATGTCGTCATGGAAAGCCATGGCCCGGTTACCGGGGATGGTCCACGTGGTGGTGGTCCAAATGACGGCCTTTGCGCCAACAAGCTCAGCTTGCGGCGCTGCTGTGATCGGGAACTTGACCCAAATGGTGACGGACTTGTGCGGGTAATACTCAACCTCAGCATCGGCCAGCGCGGTTTTCTCGACCACGGACCACAGCACGGGCTTGTTGCCCTTGTAGAGTTGCTCGTCGAGCAGGAACTTACCCAACTCGCGAACAATCTGAGCCTCAGCATCGTAATGCATGGTCAAGTAAGGCTTTTCCCAGTTGCCCATGACACCCAGTCGCTTGAACTGGCGTGTTTGCTCCTCGACCCAACCTTGCGCGAAATCACGGCATTCGCGGCGGAATTCAATGACGTCAACGTCGTCCTTGTCTTGCCCACGCTCGCGGTATTGCTCTTCGATTTTCCATTCGATCGGCAAACCGTGACAATCCCAGCCCGGCACATAGTGCGCGTCCTTGCCCATCATCTGGTGACTGCGGTTGATCACGTCCTTCAGGATCTTATTGAGGGCGTGCCCGATATGCAGGTTGCCGTTGGCGTATGGGGGGCCATCGTGCAGGACGAATTTGGGGCGTCCTTTGGACTCCTCCCGGATCCGGTCAAACAGGCCCATTTCCTCCCACTTTGCGAGCCATTCCGGCTCGCGGGTCGGCAAATTGCCGCGCATGGGAAAAGCCGTTTCCGGTGTCGTCACTGTATCTCGGAAATCGCGGGCGTTATCAGTGTCGCTCATGGGTCTAAGGCTACTCAGTCAACGGTGAATCAATAAGATACGCAATACAGGCACGCAGCGCTAAACGCGAGTGTGACAGGCGCAACGCGGCTAATCGGCAGGAACGTAGATTTAGGGCGCCAGCCTGCGGCGGGCTTCATCGCAGTCCTCAGCGATTTGTACTTTCAGCGCTTCCAGACCTTTGAACTCTAAATCCGGGTGGATGAAACTGTCGAACCAGAAGCGCACGTGCTCGCCATAAATGTCGCCAGACCAATCGAGCAAATGCACCTCGAAACGCTCTTCGACGCCGTCCACCGTGGGACGGGTGCCAAGGTAAGAGACGGCGGGCAAACGCTCGCCACCGTTCACGGCGGCCCAGCCCGCGTAGACCCCAAAGTGTGGCCGCAGCTGCAGCGCGGGCCATCTGAGATTGGCCGTTGGAAAGCCTAACGTGCGACCAATTTGATCGCCGCGCTCGACAACACCTTCCGCGCTCCATTCCCGCCCAAGCAGGCGATTGGCGGTGGGTACATCGGCGTCTGCCAGCGCTTGGCGCACGCGCGATGACGAAATCACACCGCCTTCGGCATCATCATGACGCAGCGGCACGGCGGAAACGCCAAAGCTCATATCCTGACCCCAGCGCCCCAGCTGCAACATGTCGCCGCCGCGCTGATACCCAAAGCGGAAATCGGGGCCAGCGAGCACATGTCGTGTCCCCAAATGCGTTGAGAGAATTTTCAAAGCAAAGGCTTCTGCTTCGACGCTGGAAAGATCCTCGTCAAAAGCCAATTCAACCAGCACATCGACCAAACCGGTCTCACCCAGCAACGCCTCTCGTTGCTCAACACCGCGCGTCAGCAGGAACGGTGGCTTGTCTGGACCGGCGAAGTACCGACGGGGATGGGGCGCAAAAGTAAGAACACCAGCGCGGCATCCCAGCTCATCGGCCTTGGCGCGTGCACCCTCCAGCAACGCCAGATGCCCCCGATGAACGCCGTCAAAGTTGCCGACAGCAAACACCACATCGTTGAATTTTCGATCCCACGTCTTGAGTTCCTCAAGTGGGACGGATGGAAACCATTTCACTGCGCCAGCGCTGCCTCGATCTTCTCTGCTTCACCCTCGATCAACGCAACGAAATGATCCACCATTTCAGCGTCACTTACGTTGTGATCGGGACGACCGTTCATGTACACCTTATGCCGTCCATTGCCACCACCCGTCAGCCCCAAAACCGTTTGTGCCGCTTCACCGGGGCCATTCACCACGCAACCGAGAACAGAAACGTCCATTGGCGTGCTGATGTGAGACACGCGGCGCTCAATTTCCGTGACAACATTGATGACGTCAAAGCCCTGTCGCGAGCAGGACGGGCAAGCGATGATATTCACGCCGCGGTGCCGCAACCCCAGCGACTTGAGCAGGTCAAACCCAACGTGGATCTCCTCAACCGGATCCGCCGAAAGACTCACCCGGATTGTATCGCCAATGCCTGACCAGAGCAGGTTCCCCAGCCCAACAGCGCTTTTAACCGTTCCCAGCCGCGCTGGACCCGCTTCGGTGATGCCCAGGTGAAAGGGGTAGTCGCAGGCATCGGCCAAACCAGCATAGGCCGCAACAGCCAGAAAAACGTCGCTGGCTTTGACCGAAATCTTGATGTCCTGAAAGTCGCAATCTTCGAGCAGCTTGATGGAATCCAAGGCACTTTCAACCAGCGCTTCCGGGCAAGGCTCGCCGTATTTTTCCAAAAGATGCTTTTCCAGCGAGCCGCCGTTGACGCCAATACGAATGGAACAGCCGTTCGCCTTCGCTGCGCGGACAACTTCGGCGACACGCTCTTTGCTGCCAATGTTGCCGGGGTTGATCCGCAGGCATGCCGCGCCCTTGTCCGCAGCTTCCAACGCACGTTTATAATGAAAGTGGATATCAGCGACGATGGGGACCGACACGGCTTTGACAATTTGATCGAACGTCGCTGTGGACGCTTCGTCCGGACAAGACACGCGCACGATGTCGGCGCCAGCCTCCTCCAGCGCGCGGATTTGATCGATTGTTGCTTGCACATCGGGCGTGGGCGTGTTGGTCATCGATTGGACAGTGATCGGAGAATCGCCACCGACAGGCACGTCACCGACCATGACTCGTCGTGTTTTGCGCCGTTCGATGTCTCTCCACGGTCGTATGGATGACATACGGTTGTCCTCCTTCAGCATATTTATGCCTGATTGGTGTCGGAAAGCCTCAGTGTACGATAACAATGACGTATAAACGTGTATGGTTTTCGTTTACGAGTTTCCAATCTGTAGTGTCAGAATAAATGTGGGCGTATCGTAGATGCGTGTCACGGGCCTAGAACAGAAGGGGCGCATGCGCCTCTTACATGCTCGGCGATGGAAAATAAGCAAGACGGCGAGGAAAATCGCTGCAGGTGCGAATGAATGTATGAGTTGAGGTTGGGTTGTATGGACCGCTGGTTTGCCTTTGCAAGGCCGCTTTTAATCGGATTGAGCATCCTTTGTTTGGGTGCTTTGACCGCCTGTGTTGAAACGACATATGCGACGATGGACGCGGAAGTCACGACGACGACGCAAACCGAGCCGGCTTATCGCATGGTCATGACGCCCAATGGGCTGCGCGTCATCACGCCCGAAGGGTATCTGATCGATCCTGAACAAGCCCCGACGTCGGTCGATGTCCGTCAGCTCGAACCAGCCAAGCCACCGGTTATCGCAATCTTGCTCCCCCTTACCGGTTCGTTGGGTGAAATTGGTGAAGCCATGAAAAACGGGGCGGAGCTTGCCATTAAAGACCGTGGCATCGCCGGAACCTTTGAAACCCGAATTTACGACACCCGCTCGGACAATGCCGGGGCTCAAGCCGCGGCATCCGAAGCTTTGCGAGACGGTGCTAAACTGATTTTGGGCCCCTTACGCGGTGACGCCATCGCTCTGGTTTCACGGATTGCGGCGCGGCAACGCGTCAACGTCGTGAGCTTTAGCAACGACATCACACGCGCGACGCCCAACGCCTACATCATGGGCATCACGCCCGAAGCCGTAACCAAGCGCGTTCTCGAATATTCCGCACGCCGGGGCCAACGCCGCATCGCCATTGTTGCGCCAGCAGATACCTATGGCCAAGCCGCAGCCGACGCTGCCAATGGCCTAGCACGGTTCGTGGGCGCGGAAATCGCGCTGACGGAAACCTACCCCTCGGACGCCCAGGATCGACCCGGTCGGACGGCGGTTGCGCAGTCTGTTGGACAGCGCGCAGCAACTTTTGACGCGATCTACCTGCCAGACACAGCAGAAGCCGGCGATATGGCCTCGCTGCTCTACTTCTATGGTGTAGACCCGCAGCGGGTTAGCTATCTGGGCGTGCCCGTTTGGGACCAGCAAGCCAACCAGCTGATTTCCGAACAAGCCCTGCTGGGCGCAATTTATGCGTCCCCGGCAGAGCGCGGGTTTGGAGCGTTTCAAGCGTCATTCAAATCGGCTTTTGGTAAAGATCCGCACCCTCTATCCTCAGTCGCTTATGATGGTGTTGCCATGGCTCTGGAGCTTGCGGCGCGCGGTTCCGGTGTTCCATTCACCGCCTCGGAACTCGAACGCCCACAGGGGTTCAGCGGCGTAGATGGACCCTTCGCTTTGCGCTCTGACAAGCGCGTCGAACGGGGAATGGCGATCAAGCGGATCAGCAGTGTGGGCCTAGAGCTGGTCGAAGATGCGCCGGCGACCTTGTACCGCAGCACGGCGTCCGCTGCGGTATCACCGTCACTTTACAGCCAGTGACCCCATAACCGTCTCCTTGCCGGAAAGAGGGCATTCTTCTCGGCCTAGATTATGCGTCTGACTACGTGAGCAATGGTTCGCGCCGGATAACGTGATCACCCGACGGAGCATTTTGGCTAAAAAGGGGCATTATTGTGCGGCTGGAATTAAGGCGAGAAGTGGTTTTTAGCCGTCAAAACCACCATTTCCAGTGCTTTTATCTTTTCGCGTGCAAAACGATTTAGACAGCATTTTTTGTAAATTTAGAGACAAAAATCTAAAAGTCATGTTTTACAGTAGGTTAAATAAAAATCTTCTTGCATGAGATTAAACCTTTAGGTACATACGTTCGTAATAGCGCGGCGTTTCGAGCGTCCGGCGAGTAATTTTATATCCCTACAGGGACGTCTGAGCGAATTGATACCTCAATTTTCGGGGTGGATTTCAGACAGAGCTGTAAATCGATTTGGAAACGAGAATATGCATTCGATTTTAAATGCCAAAAGAGAATTTACGCCCAAAAAGCGTTCCCTTTTAAGAGCAGGGCTTTACTCCGCTGTAGCTGGAAGTGCCTTTATCGGCAGTGAAGCGCTCAGCCACACAGTCACACTGAACGCCGACGGCTCAACCGCCACCGGTCCGCTTTTCGGTGCTACATCTGGCCCTGCGGTTCCGCATGTACATCCTGGCGACGCGGCTGCGAGCCTCAATACCAGCTTCAGCAGCAGCACGAGCGGGTTCAGCAATCTTGAAACACTGCCAACCTCACGCGGCAGCGCTGAACCAGGCGTCGTAAACTTCATTGGCGAGCTTGAGCCAATCACGCCGATTTCTGAAGTGCAGCGTTGGGCTTCCGGCCAGACGGCATCGACGTCACCTATTTACTTCCCAACGCAGCAGACGCAGACGACCCAAGTAACCTTGCTGGACCCCCAGCAGCAGGTTCAAATTGGCGACGTCGCGACCAGCGTTGAAACAAAGAACTTCCGCAACATCCAATCGGCTGTTGAAAGCACCGAGAAACTCACCGACGGAACGCTGTCGCTCACGTTGAAAAACGGTGAGTTGATGACCGCTGCGGCGGGTGACTACGCCTTTAACGGTGGTGATGTATGGCTTGCGTCCAATATCGCTGGCGAACTGGGCACCATCACTGAAACCACCTCCGTTTTGTCGCGGATCTACGGTGTTGGCGGCGGCTGGGGCTTGCCGGTCGCTGCTGGCGTTCTGGGCATTGGCGCACTGGGCCTTGGGGCAGCGGCTGCCACGGGCAACCTGTCCAATCCTTTTGCCAACGACGGTTCAGACGGCGCCGACGGCGCGGATGGTGCAGACGGCACTGATGGCACCGACGGGACCGATGGTACAGACGGCAGCGGTGACGGCGATGGTGACTCCGATGGAACCGGCGACGGCACCGACGATGGGTCTGGCACCGTTGACGGCGGCGATGACATCCTGACCGAAGAAGTTGACGATGGCTCGGATCCTGAGTTTACGATCACGAACACGGACCCCGAAAACGTCGGGCCGACGGCTCTGACATTCAGTCAGTTCAGCAACTCCAGCGGCAGCTACGACTTGGTCGAAGCCGACAGCGTCGTTGGGACGCTGAGCGCAAGTGACCCCGAAGAAGACGAATTGATGTACCGCATCGAATCGCAGCATCTGGGTTCTGAGATCACCAACATTTTCGAAATTAACGAAAATGGTGAACTGGTGATCAATGAGCGCTTGGATTACAGCCAGCCTGGCAACGATGCCGATGGTACCCGTTTTGATCAAAACATTGCGACCGTTGTGGTTGAAGTGTCTGATGGTTCCGCCCTCACCTCCTTCCGGACGTTTGAGTTTACGATCAGCAACTCAACCGACGATGACGGTCCACTGGAATACGTGCGCGAAGCAAACATCACGCGCTTGAAGTTCAACGGCCTGAACAGCACCAGCTCTGGCGCAGCAGACAGCACCGACTGGCTGCCGTTCATGGACGAGGCTGAGTACCACCACAATTTGGATGGCGGGGAAGACATGATTGCCTCGTTCCATTCTGAAGTGGAAAACGCGTTCTCAGTCCACGAACTGACAGGCACTGGTGGCTTCTCAAACACGCGGAATTATTCCACCAACAGCACCGAGATTGATGCAGAATACCGCATTCATGAAGTTCGGGCGCTCGATATGGATGACATTGACGGCGACGGCTTCACCGATATCGTGGTTGCTGGCCGAGGCGGCACGAACAGCACGGACTCCGTTGTCCAGATTTGGGAAGTCGGTAAGTCTGGCGAGTTCACCTTTAAGGCGGCAGACAAGGATTCCGAGCCTTCCATGGTTGAAGACGTCTTGATTGGCCACTTTAACTCTGACAACGCCAGCAAGGAAACGTCCCCAACCAACATGAAGAAAATCATGGTGATTGGTGGCGGTACCAACGACGTGGCTGCGGAAGACGCGCTGTATTCGGTCTACTACGACGACCTCGAATACGCCTTTAACTCTGAGCAGTTGCAGGGCGGTTGGAACTACGGCGAAGTTGAAAGCCTGATCATCAACGACACGGAATACGCGGTTGGCATTTACGGCACCAATGGTGGCGACGGCATCGGTATGGTGTTCCTCGATGGCGACGCTGATGATGGTATCGTGAGCGCTGGCACCGGCATCAGTCACAACGATATTGCCGTCATCGGAAACGTCGTATTTACGGCTACAGACAAGGGCATTTACTACAGTAAAGCCTTCCACTCTGGCCTCGACTCCCCCGAGGCGCTGTCGATCACCAACGATGGCCTGCATATTGCCGATATCAAGGCGAGCCAAATTACGGCGGGTAACTTTGATGGTGACGAGGATCTGGAACTGGCCGTTTTGGATGTTTTGGACCAGACGCCAATCATTCGCTTCTTCGATGTCGATCTGACCAATCCACAGGTTGTGACCCAAATGTTCACGACGGAACCCGTACCGGGCGCTGTTGAGCTGCAAGTCATCCCTGGTTCAATCGAACAGGCTGAACGCTCAGATGGTAACATTGATGCGGATGAGCTGCTGGTTGGTATCAACGAAGCCGGAACCTCGTCCTACCTCGACAGTGATGGCGAGAGCATTTCCCAGACGTGGAACGGTTCGATCATCTTCTACGATGATACGTCCCTCTAAGACGACTTAGGGCATGGGCTGCAATTAAACCTTGTAGCCCATCCATTTTTTCACAGTGCGCAGGATCAGTTTTGATTCGATCCGAGTTACACCGGGCATGTGGGCGATTTGGCGGTGCACTTCTTCGTAGTGCGCCGTATCCCGCGCAGACACCCGCAGAGAGAAGTCTGCCTGCCCCGCCATGAGATAGCATTCCAACACCGAAGAATTGTCACGCGCCGCGCGCTCGAACGATTCGAGGTCTTCTTCGGCTTGCGAATGCAAAGACACATCAACGATGAAGTGCAGATCCAAGCCCAGCGACTTGGCATTGAGCCGGGCCGCATACCCTTCGATCACGCCAGCGGTTTGCAGCTGCAGGACGCGTCGGTGACAGGCGGACGAAGACAGGCCAACCTTTTCGCCAAGCTCCGCCATGGACAGCCTGCTGTCCTTCTGCAAAGTCGACAAAATAGCGCGATCAATCTGATCTAAATCGGCTGTCATCCCAAAATCCCCCTCGTTGGGCGCGGACTTTCGCAGTTTTTCCCGCTGCAATGCAAGGTTTTAACCGAAAAAGACCTTCCAAAAGGCGCGGATTGCAACGAGGATCAGGAATGCGCTGAACAACTTCTTCGTTATGGCACCAGACAGGCGATGGGTGAGGCGCGCACCGATTGGGGCCATGAAAACGGTGAAGGGGATCAAAAAAGCAACGGCAAGAAGATTAACATAACCAACGGACAGCGGCGGGAGGCCGTCTTTACCTGCGCCTATGACCATGAACCCCAAAGCCGCAGGTATGGAAATCAGCACGCCAACACCGGCAGACGTGGCGATGGCGCGTTTGATGTCGGCACCGCTGAGCGTCATGAACAGGTTATTCACCACACCGCCACCGATCCCCATGAGCGTCGAAATGGTCCCAAAAAACAAACCAACACCTTGGGCGACAGGCGTGCCAGGGACCGTCTTGGCCAGTTGCAGGCTCGGGGACGCCACCAACTGATAAACCCCGACTGTCAAAGCAATAGCACCAAACACCAGCCCCAAACCGCCGGCATTCATCACGGTTGCCAAGTACAGCCCGAGCAAAACGCCAATCGGGACAAAAATCACGTATCGCCGCAAAAGCGCCATGTCCATTTTGCCCGAGGCAAAGTGTGTCCGAGCCGATTGAATCGAGGTGGGAATGATGATCGCAAGCGACGTCCCGACCGCAAGATGCTGCGCGTAGGACGCATCCGAGCCGCCAAGCCCAAGGGCAAAAAGCTCGGTTAGGATGGGCACCATGACGATACCGCCACCAACGCCAAACAACCCAGCGATAAACCCTGCGATCATGGCGCCCCCGGCCATCAAACCAGCAAACATCATGAATTCAGCAATAGAGATACCCAGGATCACAGACTTAGTCCTTTAGATGTTTGTCAAAGAAGGAAACAAGCGATAGGCGATATTCGGATGGACGGTCCCACATGGTCGCCACATGGCTCACACCATCAGCGATCAGAAATTGCTTCTGGCGATGCGTGGCGACAGCGGCGTGGGCCAATTCCGCATGGTGAATGCCCACGGTTTCGTCCGCCGTTCCGTGCACCCAAAAGATTGCCTGTTCAGCCCGTTCGGCAAGTCCATCGATCGGGCTGGCGGCTGTAAAATTATAGTTGCGGAGAATTTGCACAGCGATACTGATGATCTCGACCGTCCAGGGCGGCACAGATGCGCGGTCGGAGTTGTCTTTCATCACCAACTTGATGTCTGAAAACGGGGCATCGACAAAAATAGGCCCGAGGTCTTCGTAGGTATTGGCAATCAACGTGGTAGCGCCGCCCATGCTTTCGCCCCAAAACCCGACCTTGGATGGCGCTAAGCCAAGGGTGTTGAGCGCGTAGTCGCGCGCGCCTAGAACGTCGTTGAACTCATCACTGCCCAAGGCTGCGACGCCATCCAAAACCGTGGATTCGCCATGTTCCCGCAGATCAATCGCCAGCACGCCGAAACCGGCGCTGGCGAGAATGCCAATGATTGAGAGGCCATGCTTGTGGTGTTTGCAGCCCGTAAACCCGTGGGTCGCAATCACCAGTGGCGCACCGTCACGCGGCGGGCTGAGCAGACCGGCCACGTCAACCTTGCCATCACGAGATGGGAACGAGACGGCCTGAACACCGCTGTAGACTGAGGGATCGATTTGGTGAGCGAGCGGGTTGCTGGCGATTGTCAGCTTGGCGGAGTCTGCGGTGAAGAGCGGGGCATCGTGACACGCCGGATCGACCTGCAGGGTCTCGCCATAAATATCGTTACCAATCCAGCAGACACCCGCTGCGAAAACAGCCAGAAAACCAGCCAGCACCAACCCAACAATCCGCATCGCACCGCTCCTATCAAAAAGAGCCTTCTGTATAGGGCCGCCCGCGACCGAGGTCACGGGCAGACTCTCTTCCTAAGCGAGGATTATCGAACGCGACGAGGACGGAACAGGCGGCGCACAATCGACTGACGCCGCTCACCCTCACGATAGAGGACGAACAAGCCAGAGAGGACAATGATCGCCATGCCGATCAGCGTGAATGCGTCCGGGTACTGGCGGAACAACACAATACCCCACACCAGATTGTACCCCATCAAGCAGTACTCAAACGGTGCCGCGAAGGACGGTTCAAGGTTACGGTAAGCTGCCGTCAACATGATGAAACCAATGGCGGAACCCAAGCCAATCGCGACCATAACCATAACGTCGTTCCGTGTCGGCCAGACCCATGCCTTTAGCAGCACTTCCAAACCAGCCGGGGCGTGATCTACGGCCCAACCATCACCAAAGATCGCCCAGAACATGGCACCAAAAAACAGGTTCATGATGACAAACGTAATGGACTGCACGGTGGTGGACTCTGTCCGCCCAAGCCAGTTGGTCATCAAGGCAGACAAGGAATAGAAGAACGCTGAACCCACGGCCATCATTGCTGGCAGCAGCGGAATATCCCCGGCACCCGGCTTGACGATGAACAGCACGCCGATAAAGCCAATTAACACGCCCATCAAGCGTCGCCAGCCAATTGGCACCCGCGTTGTCACCCAGCTCAGGAACGTAATGAACAGCGGTGCTGTAAAGTACAGCGCGGTCGCCTGCGCAAAATCCAACCCGGCCAATGCCAAATAATAGCAGGTGTAAGACAGCGACAGCAGCCCACCCCGCAGGAACAAAAACCAGAACTTGGTCACCTGCATGTTTTTACCTTGGTCAAAGGCAAAACTGAGCAGGATCAAAGGCCAGATGTTGACCAGCGACCGGATGAACACGATTTCGTGCACCGGGTAGCGCTTGGTCAAATCAGAAATCAGCACGTCCTGTATCGAAAACAGGAACAAGGCCGCCAACAGCATCACCAAAGGGATGGTTGGACGGCTCGTATCGACCGTACTTGTCATAACCCACAACTCCCGCGCAACGCTCTACGTGGTGGGGAAAAAGAGCGTCAGATGAGAACCGGGAAGCTCGCCTGTTGATCGACGCATTTGGACTGCGTTTGAAGGTCGGCTTCGAGCCCTGCCAATGCGCCGAATAAAAGGGCGTGGCTAGTGCAGAAACGACGGATCAGACCTTCGCGCGTCATCGGTTTAAAGTGAGGCAGCACCCGAGGCTGGAAAAGCGCGATATTCGCAGTGAGAACGAGGGCACAGGCGACAGTTGGTTCCCACCGGCGACGGGGCTGATTCACGCAAGGCGTCAGCATAAATCACCTGATCGGCATGCTCGAACGAACACCCAAGAACAACCGTCAAGCGGCGCTGTGGCCGCCCGGCCAGCGGCACGCCTTTTCGGATTGATTTAGCCAGTGACAGGAACGCGCCGCCGTCGGGCAGCTGGACTTTATCGACGCCGAGGTTGCCGGGATGTCTGGGCGCGTTGACAATGGACCACGCCGGGCAGGCGCCGCCGTAGCGGGAAAACGAAAATCCGCCCGCACTGAACCGTTTTGACACGTTACCCGCCGCATCCATGCGCAGCAGAAAAAAGGGCAGCGCGCGCGTTCCCGGTCGCTGCAGCGTGGTGAGCCGATGGGCGACCTGTTCGAAGCTCGCCCCAAAGCGCGCTTGAAGAATATCAATGTCATGGCGGGTTTCCAGCGCTGCTTCTGTAAACCTTGCGTAGGGCATCATCAGCGCGGCGGCGAAATAGCTGGTCAGCGTGGTCCGCAACATCGCCTCGCTTGCGGGTTCGCGCAGTTTGGCGGCGGCAATGATATCGTTGATCTCATCCCGCAACCGAAGCTCTGCAACGATCTTGCCCAAGGCAAAAACGCGGGTTTCCGATGGTGTCAATTCGTTAAACAGCACCCGCTTGCCGTGAAAATCATGCCGGTAAGGCGTAGTTTCCATCACACGTGCGGGCATGGAACGCACGACGTGACCGTGCGCCTCGGCCAGATGACGACTCAACCCAGCCTCCAGCGCGCTTTGGCGCAAACCAGCTTCGTCGGACAGATCTTCGGCTGCTGTTTCCAACATGGGAAAATGGTTTTGCCGAGCCTCTAAGACATCCAACAGCTCATCGACCTCCGCCGGACGCCCCAAAACCGCTTCGCCAACAGCCCGACTTTCCGCCCCAGTCCCCTGCTGCAATCGGCTGTATACCAGTTGCAGCGCCTCAACGACCATCGGCACGCGCTCGACCGCATCTCGCAAGTCTTGGCGGGTGAGGTCCAAACCGGCGAACAAGGGATCGGCCAGCACCTCTTGCAAGCGCGAGGACTGGGTATCGGTGTCATCAATGGCGAATTCCTGAATGTTGACACCGAAGGCATCGCCCAAGCGCAACAGAACGTTCACGGTAATGGGCCGTTGGTTGTGCTCGATGAGGTTCAGGTAAGCAGCGGAGATGCCCAGATCGTGCGCCATCTGGGCTTGGGTCACACCTTCTTCACGCCGCAACCGGCGCAGTTTGTGACCAATGAAGAGCTTTCGTTCCGCAACCATGGAAGACGTATAACACAGTTAATAATTTACATGCAAACATGAATTTTGTTTGTAAATCTTTTCAGTCCCACACAGCCATGTCTGACAGGCGCAGGCACTTGCGGCATTTTGTCTTCACCTCTTTCTCGAACTCCAAACCTATCCGGGAGACAACAAGATGTCGAAGACTCGCAAGGAACAAACCGCCGAACTCCAGCAGGACTGGGCCACCAACCCCCGTTGGGCCAACGTCAAGCGTGGCTACACCGCTGAAGACGTTGTTCGGCTACGCGGCTCCAAGAACCGCGAAAACACCCTCGCCCGCGATGGTGCGCGCAAGTTGTGGGAACTGATCAACCGCGAAGGCGACGACAAGGCCGTGCGGTCGCTTGGCGCCCTGACCGGTGGCCAGGCGGTACAGCAGGCAAAGGCTGGCATCGAAGCTATTTACCTATCCGGTTGGCAGGTTGCGGCAGACGCCAACACCGCACCGACCATGTACCCCGACCAGTCGCTGTACCCCGTTAACTCGGTTCCAGCGGTTGTTGAGCGCATCAATAACGCGTTCATCCGCGCGGATGAGATCCAGTGGGCCAAAGGCACAGAAGCGGGCGAAGACGCGTTCATCGATTACTTTTTGCCGATCGTTGCCGACGCAGAAGCAGGCTTTGGCGGCGTTCTGAATGCTTTTGAGCTGGCCAAAGGTCTGATTTCCGCTGGCGCCGCAGGCGTTCACTTCGAAGACCAACTCGCGTCGGTTAAGAAGTGTGGCCATATGGGCGGCAAGGTTTTGGTTCCGACTCAAGACGCGGTTCAAAAGCTGATTTCTGCGCGCTTGGCCTCCGACGTTTTGGGCACCGACACGATCATTCTGGCCCGGACCGATGCCAACGCAGCGAACCTCGTGACGTCTGACGTCGATCCATACGATGCGCCGTTCATCACCGGCGAGCGGACCACCGAGGGCTTTTTCGAAACCCACGCTGGTTTGGATCAGGCGATTTCTCGCGGTTTGGCCTACGCCCCTTATGCCGATTTGGTTTGGTGTGAGACGGCAAAGCCGGACTTGGATGAAGCGCGCCGGTTTGCCGAAGCGATCAAGAAGGAATACCCGGACCAGCTGCTGTCATACAACTGCTCCCCGTCGTTCAACTGGAAGCGCAACCTGGACGACGCCACCATCGCCAAGTTCCAGACCGAGCTGGCGGCCATGGGTTACCGCTACCAGTTCATCACGCTGGCGGGCATCCACTCTATGTGGAACTCCATGTTCCGCCTGGCGAACGACTACGCCCAGCGCGGCATGTCAGCTTACGTGGAGCTGCAGGAGCAGGAATTCGCAGACGCTGAGAAGGGTTACACTTTTGTATCCCACCAGCAGGAAGTGGGCGCAGGCTACTTTGACGATGTGACCACCACGATCCAAGGCGGCACGTCTTCGGTGACAGCGCTGACCGGCTCGACCGAAGAAGAACAGTTCGACGTCCAAGCCGCCGCTTACTAAGCGCTTCGATCATATCGGAGCCACTTACGACTAAAGCTCCAGACAGAGGGGGGCCAAAAGGCCCCTCTTTTCGTTTCACGCACCCTTACCGCAACCCCAACCCCAACTTTACCCACGAAACTCAGCAATGGAGAACGAACCATGTCAGCTACAGCAAATGCAAAGACTGCGACGACACCGCAAACTGCACCCGCCACCGAAGCCCTTCCCGCAACGACGTTCTTCTATGTGATCGGGGGCGAATTTACCGATACGTCGTTTGAGTCCGTATTGACCCGCTCGAACCAGATACACGGCCCTTTCAAAACCCACGATGAGGCGCTCAGCAAGTGGCGGTCCCTGTCCTTTCAGGAAACCGGCAATGCGCAAGTTCGCTACGAGATCGCTGAAGTGGCTCACCGCATGGATCGCCGGACGATCCTGCTGGGCTAGATCGGTCGATTAAGACCGCGCGGGGTTCCTGCTTGTGTTGGGCTTCAGGAACCCTGCGTCTTTGCCGCGCATTGGTCGTCGCGCATTTCGCGCTGACGCATGGGCATTCCATCGATCTGCGCGAAAATCGAATTGACGTTATCCGGCAACAGCGAACGGCGCTTTTCACCGCCATCTTTGCCGACCAGAACCAGCCCAAATCCGCTTTCAAGCGCATAAGCCTGCCGCAGAGCCGCGTTTGAGATGGTGTCCAAAGGCGCTTGTTCCACGCTTTCCCCACCGAACCAAACGCCCGTCACGGTGACAGGGCGATCCGCATAGATTTCCAGCAATAACAGATCACGATTATTAAAATCGCATCGGTCTGCCAGCAAATCGAGCCGCTGCTGGTAGGCCCACGGGTCTGCGGGCTGATCTGCGAACAGCAGCAACACGCGGCGTTCCCATTGGAACGCATCGAGCAGGCCGCTTTGCGCCTGTGCCCCGGCGCTGATCATCGATGCAAACAGCGCGAGCAGTCCGGCGGCGACCCTAGCTCTCATTTCCCGTCACCGACGTGCGCTCCAACGCCTCGATAAAGGTGTCGGTTGCAGCTTCCCACGAGAAGCCTTCTGCGTAGGTTCGGGCATCCTCGGATTTCAGATCCAATGACGTTATGCAGGCTTCCTGCAAATCTTCGCGCAGCGTTCCCGCGCGGGGGTCCGTAATCACGTCTTTTGGACCGGTCACTGGATAGGCCGCAACGGGGGTTCCTGAGGCGCAGGCTTCGAGCAGAACCAAGCCGAACGTATCGGTCTTGGAGGGAAAGACGAAGACATCGGCATCGGCATAGGCACCCGCCAGCTCATCCCCATGCAGCGGGCCGGTGAAGACAGCTTCGGGATACTTGGTCGTCAACGAGTCCAAGGAAGGACCAGAGCCGACAACCATTTTCGTGCCGGGAAGATCCAGCTTGAGGAAAGACTCAATGTTCTTTTCCACGGCCACACGACCAACATAGACAAAAACCGGACGGGCCAGCTCGGCGACATGGGTCGAGGGCTTCTTGTCAGGGTGAAACTGGTCCAGATCGACACCGCGCGGCCAAAGGTGCGTGTGCTTGATGCCAAATTCAGCCAACTCGTCGGCCATGCCCTGATTCGTGACCAGAACCCTTTGCGCCGGACGATGAAACCACTCCAACCACCGCCACAACCATTCTGCCGGAACGCCCGTGCGCTCGTTGATATACTCGGCCAGCTTGGTATGGAACGAGGTGGTGAAAGGGATTTTGTTGCGCTGGCAAAAGGCACGCGCCGCCATGCCCAGCGGGCCTTCGGTGGCCACGTGAATGGCGTCAATCGCACCATTTTCGTCGATGATCTTCTTGATCCGTCGGCTGACTTCACCCGGCCAGAACAGCGCGAGGCCGATTTCCTGATACATGGGCATTGGCATATTTATGTCGAACAAGTCCGGTGTAATCCGGCTGAAGGTATGCCCTTTATCTTCGACGATTTTGCGGGTGGTATCGAGCGTGCGGACCACGCCGTTGATTTGCGGATACCAAGCGTCACTGACCAAAAGAATATGCATCAGGCCACGAACTCCTTTTCATCAACCAAACCTGTGTCTGACCAGTACAGCAGACGCAGCGTGCCAGTTTCATCTTCAACCAAAGCGGTACAGGATTCGACCCAATCGCCGCAGTTTGCGTAGGTAAACCCGTCCTTTGTGTTCAAAGCCGGGCGGTGGATATGTCCGGCAACGGCACCAACTGCGCCAAGGGCTTGGGCTTCCCGTTTCAGCCCGCGCTCGAACGCGCCCTGGGGTTGGAATATCCGCTTGGACAAACTCTTCACCCGCGCCGGCATATTGCGTGCCCACCCAAAGCCCGGCACTTTTGCAAGTTGCCGCATCATGGCCGTGTAGCCTTCGTACAGCACGTGGCCAAACTTGGACAACCACTCCATATTTTGCGTCACGGCATCGAATTGATCGCCGTGGGAGACGTAAAACAGCCGGCCATCGGCAAGAGCGTGGGTGTCGTTCAACCGCAGCTCCATCCCACGGTAGCGCTCCACATCCAACACACGGCGCACCATATCGTCATGGTTGCCGGGAATATAGACCACGCGCGTACCCGAGCGGACCAACCGATCGATCTCCGCCAGCACAGCATCGTCTGTTTGGGACCAATGCCAGTGGCGCTGCAATGCCCAGCCGTCGATCATGTCCCCAACCAAGTACAGAGTCTCACACGAAAGGGTCTGGAGAAAAGACAGCAGAGTCCGGCTGCGGACTCCCGTCATTCCCAGATGCGTGTCAGAGATGAACACGGTTCGAAAGGCAGATTTGGCTGTCATGCCGTTGGGTTGTTCTCGCGTAACCAAAAAAAGTGCCTCCTTTTACGAGCCAGACGGAAGCGCGCATAGGCCCAAAAAGGCATGTCCCCCCGTCATCACGCATCGACACGGCGCGTTAGGTGGTTAAAGTCTGTCGGCCAGTGAGAGAGGAGAAACACATGAGGCCCAATAAAATCCGTGAAATTTGGAAAAATGGCGGTGCCGTTGCCAACGGCTGGCTCGCCACGCCTGCGGCTTTCACTGCTGAAGTCATGGCCCATTGCGGTTGGGATAGCGTGACGGTCGACATGCAGCATGGTCTGATCGACTACCAAGTCGCCGTTTCTCAATTCCAAGCAATCTCAACCACGGATGTGGTGCCCTTTGTGCGCGTGCCTTGGCTGGATGCCGGCATGATTATGAAGGTGCTGGACGCGGGCGCTTATGGGGTTATTTGCCCCATGATAAACAACGCTGAGGACGCTCGCCTGTTTGCGCACTATGCCTCCTACCCGCCCGTCGGAACCCGGTCCTTTGGCCCCGTTCGCGCTTCGATTTACGGCGGCGCTGACTATACCGACAAAGCCAACGATGAAATCATCCGCATGGCGATGGTTGAAACCAAGGAAGGGCTGGAGAAGGTGGACGAGATCGTCAACACCAACGGCATTGACGCCATTTACGTCGGCCCGAACGACCTCGCCAATGCTCTGGGACAGCGCCCGACGCTGGACACGGAAAACGACGTGGTGCTGCGGGCCTTCGAGACCATCATCACGGCCTGCCGGAACGCGGGCAAACCGGTGGGGCTGCACAATGGCTCAGCGGCCTACGCGGTCCGGATGATTGAGATGGGCTTCCAGTTTGTGACCGTCCAATCGGACGCAGGCATCCTTAAAAACGCGGCAACCTCAATTGTTGCGGAGATCAAAGGTGGCGCTGCGAAAGTCGACACGTCGTCTTACTGATCCCCTACATCCAGTCCATGATAACCGGCACCAGCGGCACGTCCGCTGGTGGCATTTCCAAATCGCGCAGTTCAAACTTCGACACCCACTTGAGCGCCTGCCCTTCTTGCCCCGTGGGTTCCCCTTGCCACTTGCGGGCGGCGTAGAGGGGCATCATCAGATGAAATTTGGGGTAGGGAAAACTGGCAAAAGTCAGGGGCGCCAAGCATCCGATCCCAACGTCGATCCCCAGCTCCTCCTTCAACTCGCGGATCAGCGCCGCTTCTGGGCCTTCGTTGGGTTCCATTTTACCGCCGGGAAACTCCCACAATCCCTCCAGCGATTTTCCCTTGGGCCGCTGTGCGACCAAGACTTGATCCTGATCATTAAACAAAGCAGCAGCGACCACCCAAACCACCGGCACGCTGCGGTCCAGTTGAGGCTGCATGGTGCAGCCGCCTGAGAATACAAATTCATCGAAATCAGCGCGCGTCATGGTGGTTTCCAGGTGGCGCTTCGTGCCGCCGTGGGCGGTATCAATCATGCCCTCGGCCCAACCTTCAAACCCGCACTTTTCCAGCACCCGCTTGGACGCTGGATTATCAACGAGAACGCCAGACTCAATGGCCGGAAGTTCCATGTACCAAAACCCAAAGGTAAGGGCATGAAATGCAGCCTCAGTCGCCACACCCCTACCCCAAGCATGTGGGGCGAACCAGTAGCCGATGTGCCAGCCCCCGCGCTGTGAATCCAAGCCCACAAACCCGAGCGGCTCGCCGCTTAACCGATCCTTGACCACCCAGCGCACAGCCTCGCCCGCTTCAAACGTGGCTTGGGACAGGTTCAAGAACGTTTGTGCGCCGTCGTCGGGATAGGGGTGCGGCACCCGCGCTAACCACTGCGCAACGTTCCAATCAGCGGCATAGCGCTGGACGAAATCAAGGTGCGAGGGGTCAAAGGGCTCTAGCGTCAGATTGGGCGTGCTGAATGCAGCCAACGCGGGCGTGTCCGGGAACCACTTGGGCGCAACATCGCTCATGAGCGGTAATCTCCGTTGATGGTGATGTAGCCGTGGGTCAGATCACAGGTTCGCACCCGCGCTTGCCCCGCAGCCAACCCCAATTCAACCCGAATGGTGATCTCATCGCCTTGCATATAGGCAGACACAGTTTCCTCATCATAGGCCGGATCGCGCAAGCCGTTTTCGGCAACACGGTGCGGCCCGAACCAGATGCAGAGCCGGTCGCGGTCGGCGGGTTCTCCCGCCTTGCCCACGGCCATGACCACCCGCCCCCAATTCGCGTCCTGCCCTGCAACCGCGGTTTTGACCAAGGGCGAGTTTGCAATGGAAAGTCCGATGGTTTTGGCGGAAGCATCGGTCTGCGCGCCTTCAACGTCGATGGTGATGAGCTTGGATGCCCCCTCCCCGTCTCGTGCCAGCATTTCAGCGAGTTGGTCGCAAACCTCAAAGATCGCTGCGCCAACGGCTTGCAGGTCGCCGGGCGCGTCGCCGCCACCCAGCGCAAAAGCCAGCACTGTATCGCTGGTGGAGGTGTCGCTATCGACCGTGATGCTGTTAAACGTCTTCTCCGCCACGTCCGTCAGCGTGCTTTGCAGCCATTCGGCGGGCAGTGGGGCGTCAATCATGATGTAACCCAGCATAGTCGCCATATCCGGCGCAATCATGCCTGAGCCTTTGCAGATGCCCGTCACCGTCACGTCGCCTGCTTTGGCAACAGCCCACTTTGGGAACGTGTCGGTCGTCATGATGGCCTTTGCCGCACCCTCAAGGCTTTGTTCAGCCGCCTGCGCCGCCAGCACGGTCGCAGCCGCTGAAATGGCGTCAGCCTCCAGCGGTTCGCCGATAACGCCTGTCGAAGAGAGCAAAACATCGTCCACCGCACAGCCAACCGCTGCCGCCACGGCCTGCGCGGTCGTCTGACAAGCCGCAGCGCCAACCGCGCCGGTAAAGGCGTTGGCATTACCGGCGTTGACCAACAAGGCGCGAGCCGTGCCGTTTTGTACCGCCTTGCGCGACCAATCAACGGGCGCGCCGGGACATTTGGACTTCGTGAACACGCCCGCGACAGTGGTTCCCGCCGGGAAAATCGCCAGCGTGACGTCATCGCGCCCTTTGTAGCGCGTGCCGGAGTTCCCAGTGGCCAGTTTCAACCCAGTAACAGGCTCAAGCGTCGCCAACATGCGTGGCTTTAACGGGGATACAGGCAGTTGATCCATTCTTCACATTCCATTGCTCTTGCGCGCACCGGTCTTGAGCTTCAGTGCATCCTGTGGTTTGTCCCAGCAAATCACGGAACGCGGATCAGGAGAACTGCGAGATGCAGACACGACCCTTGTTGAACCGTCTAGGCGGCGTGTTGGTTTTGATGGTGGCGGGACTCGCCTGGTACCTCAACCAACAAACCGCACAGGCTGTTGATCTTGAAAGCTACCAGCAGCGCGAAGCCGCGTCGAAGGTTTGTGGCTATGACCTTGGCCTCGATGGTCCAGAAGTCGAAACACTGGTGGCATTCGGGGAAGAACAGGGCGTGCGCTTTCCCTATGCTTTCGCACAAGTCACAGCCTATCTGTGGCTGATTGGCGAGCTGCCCGACTGCTACATGACCAAGGGCGTAGCGCGCGGACAAGGATGGAAAAACGCCGGAACCACGGTCGATGACATCGACATTGACGGAGCCATCGGCGGGGACACCTTTGGCAACCGCGAAGGCCGACTGCCCCAACGCCCCCGCAACCGCTACGCTGAAGCCGACCTCGATTACGTGCGCGGCAATCGCGGCGCTGCCAGACTGGTTTACGACCGTGAATTGACAGATCGCGGGTTTATTTGGGTCACTGTTGACCACTATGACAGCTTTGAGCGAATTCCGGAGTTATGAGCATGAAACACCCAACCAAGCGCGCCGTGATCAACGACGGGGGCGCGAGCGACAGTGCAACGCAGATCAAGCGCTTGTACGAGCAACTTGGGATCGACGCAGGCTTGAACTTGGATGCTCTGTCCGACGTGCTGACAGATCCAAATTGGCTGCACGGGCCGGCGGTCATTTGCTGGCTAGCATGCCCAAAAGCTCGCTCTGGCTGGCACAAGACGCTATACGACACGCTGGACGAGGCAGCGGGTCTGCGCGACGATTTGACTTTTGTTGTCCGCTAGACCTGACTTTTCACCCCTTCAACCCACCTGAGTGGCTATGAGAACATTCTTCCTTATTTTGACGGTCGTTTTCCTGATCGGAACGCTCGTCACCATGCTGCTCGGCGCCTTTTCAATGGGCCGGGGCGGAGACTTTAATCAAAAGTACGGAAACATGCTCATGCGAGCGCGAACCGTCTGCCAAGGCGGGACGATCGCGTGCTTGCTGCTGATGTTTCTAACCAGTCGATCCGGAGGCTGACATGGTCGAACTGACGCGTATCTACACCAAGGGTGGTGATCGTGGAAAAACCAGCCTGTCGACGGGCACGCGGGTGGCAAAGTATGACCTGCGCGTGGACGCCTACGGGACAGTAGACGAGGCCAACGCCGTTCTCGGTCTGGTCCGGCTCCACCTCGACGCCGTCCCAGATCTCGATAAAATCATGGCACGCGTCCAAAATGATATGTTCGATTTGGGCGCAGATCTGGCAACGCCGCTGGACGCTGAATTGTCCTACGAGCCGTTGCGGGTGACCGAGGGCCAAGTCGACAAGCTTGAGCGGGATATTGACCTGTACAATGACCGGTTGGAGCCCCTGAAGTCCTTTATCCTACCCGGCGGCAGCGCGGCAGCGACACAGTTTCATTTGGCCCGTACGGTGGTCCGCCGGGCGGAACGCCTGACGGTCGAATTGGGTGACAAAGTCGATATCAACCCGGAATCAATCCGCTACCTCAACCGTCTTTCAGACCTGATGTTTGTTTTGGCGCGCATCTGCAACGATGACGGCAAGGCCGACGTGCTCTGGGTGCCGGGCGCTTCCCGCGAGTAAAGGTCGGGGATTAAGCAGCGATGGGCGCCTTGGCTTCCCGATAGGACAATCGCTGCATCTCCATCAACCGGCTTTGCGTCCGCAAAAACGGCTGCATGTCGTGCTCTTCCAGATTCACCAATTCGGCAATGGGCGCAGCGGCCCGCGCATAGATGCTCGTGCCGGCTTCATAGAAAACATCGATCATGATCCGGAACCGCTCGCCACTGTCTCGTGTGCTGTACCGGATCATTGGAATGTCATCGACAAAGACGCGGTCAAAAGACTGCGCGATCAGCAAATAATCATCGCGGCCCAGCGGTTGTTCGCACAGGTCGGCATAGCGGAATCGGGCGGTGCGTCCGGCGGCTTCCGGCACGTTGACCGAGCGGCCCAGAACCGACAATTGTGCCGGCTCCCCGCGGCTGACTTTGGCTTCACGCTCAAACAGCGTTTGGAACGCCTGCGTGGTTTTCGCGCTGAGCGGAGAAACCCAAGCCTCCATCTCTGATCCATGCCGCAGGCGATAGTCTTGAGCATGATCCAGATTGACGATGTCAAACTCGCGCTCGATCAGCTCAATGGTGGGCAGGAACAACTCGCGCTTCAAACCACCGGTATACAGGTCGCCGGGCGCCTCGTTCGAGGTCGTTACAACGGTAACGCCCTCCTCCATCATCACAGAAAGCACACGGCCCAGCAGCGTCGCATCGGCAATGTTGTTGACGAAGAATTCGTCAAAGCACAGCACTTTGGCCTTTCGCGCCTGCGCGCGGGCAAACCGCGCCGCCGTGTCACCCCGTGTGTCCCCTTTAGACCGGCGCGTGTGTATGTCCGCATGCAGGTCACTCATAAACTCATGGAAATGACGGCGCTGCGCCAGTTGCGGGCCCATGGCGTCGTAAAACAGGTCCATGGCCGTCGTTTTCCCTCGGCCCACTGGACCAAAGAGGTACAAGCTCCGGCGCACGTCTTTATCCGCGCCCTCGGCGGCGTCCTTGCCCCGACGACCAAACAGCCGCCCAAACCACCCCATGACGCCACTGCCCTCGCCTCGTTTCGCAACAGCAGCACGCGCGCGCTTACGACGGAGCGCGGACGGGGACAAAATCAGTTCCTGAAACAGCACGTCCAACGCCTCCACCGCACGCCGCTGCGCCGGCTGAGGACGCAGCTCGCCCGAAGAGAGTGCGCGTTCGTAAAGTTCGAGGGGTGAAGCAGGTGTGGTGGACATGGAGGTTTGTTAGCCTGAAAATAATTAAGGGGGAAGTCACCTTCCCCCGTTTGTTTGGCGCTCTAGAACGGCAACGGAATCATCAATCCATTGATGTTGGGTGACTCGCCCGCCGGAATGTCGAGGACAAACTCCAGCGCGCCTTCATCGGTCGGCACACCCAGCATCGACGCACCGAACAGACCTTCCAGCACTTGTTCAACCGTTTGCGCCGTGCCGGGGTAGACGTCCACAGCGCCGCTTTCAATGGCTTTCATCAGCTCGATGATTTCCGCTTGCGCCTCAGCAACGCCCAGCATCGTCATCGTGATCGACCCGACTGAGTAATTTGGCGGTAACAGCGGATTGATGGCCACAGAGCCAGAGGCCGTCGCCTCAACCATACCGCCGCTTATCTTCGAAGGCTGCACAATCAACGATGGCGGAGACGCCAGGAGTGGTGACACCAGCGCCGCGCCAGCGAACAACAGCGATGACGGATCAAAATCCGGGTCTCGCATGGTTTCCAGTGACGGCAAGGGCACGTTGCTCGCAATGTTCAAGATCATGGCCATAGGAAGCTCCGCGAGCTCGACCGTCAGGCTCACATCGGTCGGCAGCAGCCCCGGCTCGTCGCGACCCAACAGCAGATCAATCAAAACAGGGTCAAAGGCAATCTCATCATCGACAACGACGTCAAGGCCAGCGAAAGACACATGTTGCTGAATTGTGGCTTGATCCGTCAGCATATCTTGGGTCGTAAAGCTAATGTCTGCGGCAGCCAAAGACCCAGACACAGCCCCGGTCCCCGTCGGCGTTGCGACATAGAATGCAGCGTCCTTAGCCCCCAGCGTGAAGTTGGGTAAATAGCTGCTTACAAAGAACCTCAGGCCATCGGCGAGCGTCAGATCATCGTTTTCCAGCCCCAGCACAATCTCCGTGATGCTGGCGAAGCTGTCCCGAATACGATAGCCCGCCGAAACCTCACCAAGCGAAAAGCCGACTTGCTCCGGCATTTCAACATTCAGCCCCATCAGTCGAGCAGCGAAATTCTGCACATCGCTTTCGGGCTCAAAGTTGAAGCCTGTCACCAATTCTGCGCCCGTCATGGAAAGTCTAAAACGTTCGTCATCGCTCTCCGGCACCTCGATGCTCGCGCTGTCGAGCTTGAGTTCCAGCTCGCTGGCTGAAATCGCATCCGCGCTCCACGCGAGGAGCTTTCCGCCGACGCTGAGGTAAATGTCCCACAGCGCTTCTTCTGGATCGAAGAAATCTTCTACGTCCATCATCCGCACCTGCGCTGACAGGTCGGAAAAAACATCCCCCAGCGGGTTTAAGTCATAGTTTGGCGTGTAGGTCGTGCTGCCAGACAGCGATCCACCTTGCATGTCCAAGAGGTTGAATTCCCCGACCTCATCGGACCAGCTACTCGATGCGACCACCTGCAATCGCCCAAGCGTTCCGTCCGTTTTGGCCCTCTTCGCCGCGTGGTCATAGGCGGCCGTTATCGAAAAGCCGCCGAAGTCCAATCGGCCATCAAAGTCCAATAAATCGAGGTCGTTGAGGGTCAGCTTTCCCATGTCGAAGGAGGATGCCAAATCCTGCAAGTCTGACTCAAACAAGGGAATGAAGCGGTCAATCACATTGGCCACCGCGTCCAGAGGCGAGATCAGCCCCGCCTCAAACATTGCAAACTGTTTGAAGCCTTCGTTGATCTCGCGCTGCAGAAACCAATCCGGCGTGTTCACGGTCTCTAAGTGAAACCCAAAACTCTCAAGCGAGCCGATTTCTGCGCCATCAATCACGGCGGAGAGGTCTTGGAGGGAAAAGTCGGCCACGCTCAGCGGATTCTGCTTCCCCTCGTCAAACAAGAAACTGAGGGCGCCCAGCTTAACGTTATTCTCGTCCTCTGCGCCCGCTTCAGCAAACAGCAGGTCTTGAACGGTTATCTCCAACCGCTCGGTCGATTGGGCTTCCGGGTTGATCGACATGCTCAGCTGCAGCTGTTCGACCTCGAATGTCGAGTCCAATTCGGGGAGAATTTCGGTCAGCACGGGTGCAAGGTCTGTCGAAAGTCGCAGCGAGCCGCTCGCTTCTTCGCGGGCGTTAAATGACAAATCGCCCAGCGGCAAACCAGCAAAAAGCGACTCAGCCAAAACAACGTCAAAGGCGGCGTCATCGCCACCCGCTTCGGAAACAGTCAGCGCCTCAAACTCAAGGGGCAGCCCAAAAAACAAGGGGACCGGCTGACCGCTCATGGACGTCAGTACCGCCTCCACCTGCGCCGCAGTCATAGCTTGGGACTGCGCTTGGGCGGCAAACGACGTCCCAAAAAGGGCGATGCACATGAACGCTGCATGCCGCTGGAATGGCTTTTTCATCGGTCAGAACCTTTTTCAGTACAGCCGCCAGTTTGAACCATTTCGCCCCTTATGACAAAAGGCGCTGGCCAGAGGGGAATAGATCAGCGCTGATTAAGGGGCGCGCCGTTGAGATTGATCTCGCCAAACTGTGTCAGTTCAAGGACGTAGGTCTGCTCATCCGCATTCGAGGCTGTGCCAAGATCGCGCAAACGCTTGGCCCATCCCGCGATGCGGCGGCCATAGTCCGCCAAACCCTGTGCATCGCCCCCACCTGCGGCGAGTGCTGCGTCTGTGGTTGCGTTGGCTCGGCCTTCAACCTTCGTCAGACCCGCTACGCTTGCGGTGAAACTGCCAAAGCCAAACAGCGGTGGAATGGGCATGACTTGATGCTCACCGACAATGGTCATGGTGTAATCATCGGCAACAACTTCCGCGTCGGTGACACTGACGCGAGGAGGTTGGATCAGGAAAGGCGTAACCATTCCCAGCGCGCCGCCAAGCAGCGAGCGCGCAAGGACACTCGGCTCGTTCACTGAACCGGTCCGCGGCAGGCTGGCCAACGTTTGACGCAGGTTCGCCATTGGTAAGCCCGTGACCTCGACCGTGCCTTCAAATTCGTTGGGAACAAGGCTTTGAGACAAGGGGTCAAATCGGATCAAACGACCACCCAGAGCGGGAACAATGCTCGGAATGACAATTGGCTCTGGCTCCACGCCCTGGGGAGAGTCCATCGCCTGCAAATCAATACCGCGCGCTTGTCCGCGCAGCGTGATGAATCCGCCATCGATCCGCATGTCCGTCAAACCCAAAGCGCCTTGAGCTTTCTCCATGGATAGGGAGAACAGGCGGTCGGGTAAGGCAAAGACCAAATCTTCGGCCATCCCCTCAAAACCAATGGTATCAAAGAACAGCAACGTGTCTGCCATAACCGACCAGTTTGCGCCGGCGTCAGCTGGCTTGAACAGCGATGCAAGCGCCAAGGCGAACCCTTCGACATCCGCGCCATCAAGGTCGATATTCAGCGAACCGCGCTGCATGGCGGCAAAGTCTTCGCGGCGGCGAATGTCCAACCCCTCAAACACCACATTGACCATTTGGGTCTTGAGTGCGTCGCCTTGCGATGATGCCGGCAAAGAGAAGCGATCGAGCGACACTTCGAGGTCTTGGGGTCCGTAAAATAGCTTTAGGCCCGAGACCTGCAAATCAGTGAACGACGAAGCCGCTGGCAAATAGAGATTTTCGAGATGAACCAGCGTCGCACCCAACAGACTGTCATTGCCGCCTGCTCTTGCGTCCAGGAACCGGAAATCGAAAGAGCGCCCAAGGCTGGCATAGGGCGCACCCGCAGCGCTGCCGGTCCAACGGCCATCGTAAATGATGTTTTCAATGGCAAAGCTAAATCGGGTGTCAGCATCGCCCTCTTGCGCGGGCTGGGCGCCACCGGAGCCGGTCAGATCGGACAAGCGCAGAGAATAGCCATTCTCATCCGCCCGCATGACCACTTCCCCGGCACCAAATTGGCGGCCATTGGCGGTTTGGATGGCAACATTGGTGATGCGATAATCGAGTTTTTGATACCCTTTAATCGCGTCGTTCCATTCGCCAGCAAATTCCCACTGAGCCGCTTGCAGGCTGGATCCGTCTGGGTTCAACACGTCCATCGGCATGTCGATGCTCTTCACATCAAAAACACTGTCACCCAGCGCTCGAACATCCAGGCTGACCGCACCCGCAGGAACGGAGCCATAGCGCGCATCGATCAGGGAGACGGTGTTGCTTCGGACAAAGACATCTTCGGCGTCAAAGGCCAGCGGACCAAACAGACCGAAATTGTGCCCCAACTCAGTCTGAACAATCTGTTCTACGCTTTGGCCGGAAGCACTCGACATCGAGGCAAGTGTAACGAGGGGGAAGGCGGCAAATTTGCCAAGGCGAGAAAGAAACAATCAACTAACCTCACGTTTTCGCGGTAAAACAGCGTGCTTGGCCCTTCTTTTCGTAATACAGCGACCAAGGCCTAATGACGCGTAATTGGTACACAAATGCAGCAATTTCGCGATCAAGCCAACGATAACTTCGCCTTAAAATCACAACCAGAGCGGATTTCCGGCACAAGAGTGGCTGTAGCTCAGTCTTTGGCGTCGGTTGTTTGCGCCCCAGCCGGTTCGAAGCCGTCAGGCAATAAAGCCAAGGAAGCGTCTTCAATGGCGTCTGAAATCTGGTTCAGGAACTCTCGCTTGCCCAAACCGGGCATGATCGCGGGTTGGATCGAAACCGTAATTTCGCCTGCCTTGAGCCCCTTAAAACCGCGATCCCAATAGACGCCGCTATCGGTCCCAACCGGAACGACAGGCAGGGCCAGTTTTTCGTACATCGCGGCGACGCCGGGGTGATAGCGCCCCCGGACACCCGGCACGGTACGGGTTCCCTCAGGGAAGATAATCACGGGCATGCCCGCGTCGGCCTTGGCTGCAGAATCAACCAACAGTTTTCGCAACGAAGAAAGCCCCGCAGACCGGTCCAAAGCGACAATATCCAGATGACGGATGAACCAGCCGAAAATCGGTTGCGTGAGCAACTCTTCCTTCATGACGTATGCGGCATCGGGGATCAAAAGGGACCAGATGGCGGTGTCGAAGAAAGACTGATGCTTTGAAGCGAGGATATAGGGCTTCTCTGGCAGGTTTTCGAGCCCCTCAACTTTCCAGGTCACACCAGCGAAAATCCGGGAAATAGCCAGAACGCCCTTGGCCCAAAACAGACCGAAAGCAAAAGTCGCCGGCTTTCCAAAGAAAACAACAGGCCAGCAAAGCGCGCCGAGTACGCCCGTCCAGAGATATCCAACCAGTTTCGCAATCGTCGAACGAAAATTCGCCATGGAAAGTTTGCACCCTTTTTAGCCGCATTCAAAAGCGACGGCATACCTGTGTCCGCCCACACCCTAACGACCTCGGGCGAAGGTTCAAGTCTAAGCTAAAATGTCCGTTTTAGTTTTCTGAGGACATTCCCTCGCGCAGAGATCACAGCCACCATAATCAGCAAAGAGACAACCAGTATCATCACCGGAACCTGTAGGGGCAATATGACACTCGGCTCGCGAAAGATGCGGGGCCAGTACAGGGCTTGGAGCAGCCAACCCACCAAACATCCAAGCCCGACCCCGATAATGGCACTGCGCAGCGCAAAGCCAACGAACTGCGACAGGATGATGCGGTCAGGCGCACCGGAAATATAGAGCACATGGATGACATCGGTTTGCAGATCCACCGATTGCCCAATGACCAAAGCCGACGTGATGCTTACGACGACAAACACAGCCAAAATCAGACCCAAGCCCTTTGTCAGCTCCGTCACGCGGGCGGCTTGGAGTTGCTGCCGAAGCGCCTGATTATCGTCCACCATAGCGCCGGGCGCCGCACGATCCAGACGGGTGCGGAGTTGAGCAACGTCCACATCGGGCCGACGCGCCCGCTGAACAGATATAATCGTGGGCAGTGGCACCTGCGCCGTAACAGCATTGCCAAGCGCGCGTTCGACAAGCTGTTGGGTTTGCTGACGATCCAGAACCTCTATCCGCCCCAGCCCCGCTGTATTCTGCAGCGCATCCATCGCACGCGTGACCGCCGGATCGGTCAGGGTTGGTGTCAAGCCGGGGGTCGAAGGCACAAAGATGGTCAGCTCGCTGTTGGCCAGCCCGATCGACTCTTGCAGCTCATAGAGTTTCTGCGTGGTCTGCAAAGCAAAGAAGACGGCCAGCGATGCCATAAGCCCCAAAATCAACGGCAGCAGCATGGCCGCGTTCTGACCGCGGAACACCATCAAGGGCTCTTTTGGGGCAATGAGATCTCGGACAGGGCGACGGGCTGATTTCGCTTGATTCTGGGTCATGCCACGTCCCGCTCCCGCACGGCCAAGCGGCCACCGTCAAGGCGGATTGCTGGGTATTCAAAGCGCTGGAGTAAACTCTCACTGTGCGTCGCAACAACCACCGTGGTGCCCAACTTGTTCAGTTCTTCGAACAGGCGAATGAGCTTGAGGCCGATCCCGTCATCCACGTTGCCGGTTGGTTCATCGGCCAACAGCAAAGCAGGGCGATTGATCACAGCACGGGCGATGGCTGCGCGCTGTTTCTGTCCGCCGCTCAACTCTTCGGGCTTGGCGTTGGCATAATCACCCAAACCAACCCAATACAGCAGCTCTTGCACGTAATCGCGTTCGCTCTTCACGTCTTTGCCCGTCACCCGCAGCGGCAAAGCGACATTGTCGTAAATGCTCATATGATCGATGAGCCGAAAATCTTGAAACACCACGCCCAGCCGAGAACGCACATAGGCCTTTTGATCGCGGGAAAGATCGTAGGCATTGCGCCCAAAAATCTGCAATCGCCCCGCCGAAGGCTTGAGCCCCAGAAACATCAGTTTCAGCAGAGTCGTTTTCCCCGCCCCGCTTGGGCCCGTCACAAAAGTGAATGAACCGGCGGGTAAATTCAGGGAAACATCCCGAATTATGCCGGGTCGAGCCGGGTAGTCGACCGTAACCTGATCCATTCTCAGCAATGCTAGAACCCTTCACTCACCAAGATGACTCGCGTCTTATGATAGATAATCTATGCGCATAGTCTTGGAAGTTATACTCATAATGTGCAGATTATGATGCAGTTTAACGCCATATGGCACTCCCCTTTTTCGCACTTCCGTGTTTAAAGAGGGTCAGCTATCGGGATACGCGACTCGAACCCAATCGGGTGCGGTCGCTCTTTATGCATGAAAGGTCCGACGAACCAATGCGCGTCGAATGTCCAAATTGCAGCACCACGTACGAGGTGCCAGCGGTACACTTCGTCGATGGCGTCCGTCGTTTGCGCTGTACCCAGTGCGGCTACCGATGGAACCAATCGGCAAGCGATGCTGACTTAAACGACAGCAAGAAATCCACCCCGTTGCTGGATATGCTGGAACCGGCAATGAACATGGAGGCTTCTGCGGCTGTTCACGTGGACATCGTGGACGATGGCGACACTGCGAACACCAATGCAGCCCGAACCTTCGCCGCCGAGCTGGACCCGCAATCCGCAGATGACGCCTTTGACGACATCGACGACGCTCTGGCGCCGCTTCCTGCGCCAACTGTGCAAGAAGAGCTCGACGCTGCTGGGCGTCGATGGCAGTGGGGTCTTGGCCTTGTGACGCTGACGATCCTCGTGTCGGCCTTGATTTTGGGGCGTGAAGCGGTGGTCAACGCTGCACCCGTTACCCAGCCGATCTACCGCGCTGCTGGTTTGGAACCTTGGAGCGCGCTGCGCCGTTGGGATTTGTGCGTCACCAAGCTCGATGCAGCCGAAATGCGCTACACCCTGACCAACCGAAGCACGTTCCGTCGGACCGTGCCGGGTCTCTATATCTCCGCCGCCTCTGGCGACTTGATGCCCGTGGAGGGGCCGTCGGGCTCGTTGCGCGCCGGCGAAACGGTCCGTGGGCAAGCGCCGAACCCCGGGATCGAGCTTGCAAAACCAACCGCCTTGTCGCTGTCAAACCAGCCCGATCAGTCAGACGCGCGCGCCTTCACGGACTGTTAGCCTCAGGACGCTTCCAGCAATGCGTCGAGCTTCCCGTCTGCTTCCAGCGCGAAAAGGTCATCGCTGCCGCCAATCAAGGCACCGTTTATGAAGACCTGCGGAACAGTGGTTCGGCCGCCCGAGCGCTGGACCATTTCTTCCTTCGCACCGTCAACTTCCCAGATGTTGATGCGCCGGTATTCCACGTTCTTGGACTGCAAAAGGCGATCTGTGCGGGCACAAAAACCACAGAAATCGCGGTAGTACATCTCGATATCGACCATGGCCGTCTTCCTACTCCAATTCGAATTCCTGTTTGAAATGGGTATGACCGACCACGCGTGCGACCACAACCACGCCAATACGTGCTACCCCGCAGGCGCGTAGCTCAGCGCTCAATTCCTCGATGGTCGCGCCAGAGGTGTAAACGTCATCGACCAAAACAACGCGTTTTCCTTGCAGTTTTTCCCGATTCCACCCGTCTACTGAAAACGCACCCTTCACGTTGGCGGCGCGTTGCTTTCGAGTCATGGCCTTCATTGGTGGCGTGTTTCTGACCCGCGTGATCCAATCTGGCGCGTACTGTCCCGCCGTTCGTTCCGCAAGCGCCATCGCCAGCGCCGCAGACTGGTTGAACCGCCGCGCCAAGTGGCGGCGCCAGTGCAAGGGGACCGGCATGATAACGTCGCCGGGCTCAATCTTGGATGAAGCCACGCCAGCGATCCAACGCGCCAGCGCGGGCACAACGTCCAACCGGTCTTTGTATTTTAAAGCCAAGATCAGCGATCGACTGCCATCATCATAAGCAAAAGCAGCGCGCATCCAGTCATAGGCCGGTGGGTGCGTCAGGCACGGCGCGCAAATGGGGCCGGTTTCCTTCACCGATGTCGGGCGACCACAGCTGTCGCACAAGGGGTCGGACAGAAACTGCATGGACTGGAAACACCCCCCGCACAGGCCCGCTTGACCATGAATCATCGTGCTGCACAGTGCGCACCGTGGGGGAAGCACCCAGTCCATCGCAGCCTGTGCACCGCGCTGCGCCCGACGAAGGGGCACCAACAGCCGCGCGGGGGGACGAGCAACGCTGGCGTCCTGCATGCGCTGTTGGGAGTTGCGAAATCGACGATCCTTATCCATATCGCCAAGGAATAGAGTGAAAACCACACAACTCAACCAAAGCGATATTATGGTCGATTCATTCGCGCCAAACGTGTTCGACACCAGCACCAAGCAAAGGCAGATCCGCCGTGCAGCGCAGAGCGCCGTGGACCACCATTTCCTGCACGCAGAAACGGCAGTGCGGTTAAGCGACCGCTTGCTCGACTTGGATCAGGACTTTGCAACAGTCGCCGTTTTAGGGTGGTGGCCAACGGATATTCGCTCGCTGGTCCCCGGCAAGCTGGATCAGGCTCGCATCGTCGATCTGAGTTTCAATCGCCCCGACGCCCACGCCGATCTCGAATTCCTGCCTCTGCGCGCGCAATCGTTTGATCTCATTATCTCCAACATGGCGCTGCATTGGGTGAACGACCTGCCCGGCATGCTGGCGCAGATACGAACGGCCCTGAAGCCCAATGGGGTGTTTATGGGCAGCGCGCTGGGCGGTGAAACACTTCACGAGCTGCGCGCGGCCTTTGTCGAAGCGGAAACCGAGATCAGCGGCGGCTATCACCCTCGCGTTTCACCGGTGATGGATTTGCGCGATGCTGCAGGATTGCTGCAGCGGGCGGGATTTAACCTGCCGGTTGCGGATATTGACCGGATTAATGTTCAGTATGAAAACCCCCTCACGCTGCTGCATGACTTGCGCGGCATGGGGCAGACCAACGCCGTCATTGGCCGAAAAAAGACGCTGACGTCGCGAACCGTTTTGTTTGGTGCGATGGAACGGTATATTCAGGCCTTCGTGGATGACACAGGGGCGGTGCCAGCAACATTTGACTGCTTGTATCTTTCCGGCTGGTCGCCACATGAGTCCCAACAGAAGCCCCTGCGTCCGGGTCAAGCCACCAATAGCCTGGCCGAAGCCCTCGACGCGACGGAGCATCCTCTGAAAAGTTAAGTTACTGCACTAAATAGAGAGACCTACCTTGACGACTGAAACCCATACCTTTCAGGCAGAAACCGCGCGCCTCCTTAATCTGGTTGCGACCGCCCTCTATTCCGAACGCGAAGTATTTCTGCGCGAGCTGATTTCCAACGCCTCCGATGCCTGTGACAAGCGGCGCTTTTTGGCGCAGCAACAGGCTGAACTGCTGGACAGTGACGAGAGCCTAAAAATCCTGATTGCAGCGAATAAAGAGAGCGCGACGCTCGCCATCACCGACGGCGGCGTCGGCATGGACCATGCCGATTTAATGGCCAACCTCGGCACGATCGCCAAGTCTGGCACGGCTGATTTCGCGGCGGCCATGTCCGAAGCCAAGGATGCGAGCGCGCTGATCGGCCAGTTTGGTGTTGGTTTCTACAGCGCCTTTATGGTTGCTGACCGCGTGGTGGTGGATACGCGCAAGGCCGGCAGTGAAGACGCGTTCCGGTGGGAATCCACCGGCGATGGCACCTTTACCATCACGGAAATCGACGCCCAGACCGCGCCAATTGGAACGACAGTGCTGCTGTACCTCAAGGATGACGCGCACGAGTTCCTCGAATCCTACCGCCTTGATTCTTTGGTTCGGCGATATGCGGACCATCTGACCTTCCCCGTTAGCCTGCTGGCCGAAGACGGTGAAACCCAGCAAATCAACGAAGCCCAAGCGCTTTGGCTCCGGTCCAAATCGGACATCACAGCGGAGCAGCACAAGGAATTCTACAACCACGTTGCCGGCACTTTCGATGAGCCGTGGGAGACGCTGCACCTCAACCTCGAAGGGCAGCTGGAATATACCGCTTTGCTCTACATTCCGACCGAGCGCCCCTTTGACCTGTTCCAACCGGAACGCCGGTGCCAGCTCAAGCTCTTTGTCCGCCGCGTGTTCATCACGGACGATGCGCCAGAGTTGATGCCAGCTTACCTGCGCTTTGTGCGCGGGCTGGTGGACAGTCAGGATTTGCCGCTGAACGTCAGCCGGGAAATGCTGCAAAACGCACCCCAGTTGCATGTGATGAACAAGCAACTCACCAAGCGCATTCTTTCGGCGCTGTCCAAACGCAAGAAGGACGATACGAACGGCTATGACCGGTTCTGGGACGCCTTTGGTGCTGTGCTGAAAGAAGGTTTGTACGAGGACCGCGACCGGGGTGAAGACATCCTGCCCTTGGTCAAATTCAAAACGACCACTCAAGACGGACTTTCAGATCTCGATGCCTATCTGGGCCGAATGAAAGACGGGCAAGACCAGATTTTCTACGCGACCGGCGAAACGGAAGCAGCGATTTTGGCCTCCCCCCATCTGGAAGGGTTCCGAGCGCGCGGTATCGAGGTTCTGATTGCCGCTGACGCTGTTGACGCCTTTTGGATCCCGACCGCAGGAAGTTATCAGGGTAAGCAGTTCGTGTCCGTCACCCACGGCTCAACGGACCTGTCCAAATTTGACGATGACCTCACCGACAAGGCTGAAGACGCAGCACAGGCGCCGTCACAAGATACGGACGCCTTGGTCGCGTGGCTCAAAACCCGCTTTGACGACAGCGTTGCCGACATTCGCACCACCAACCGCCTCGCCGATAGCCCAGCGTGCTTTGTCGCAGCAGAAAACAGCATGGATATGCAGCTTTCGAAAATCCTGAAAGCCAGCGGGCAGGACGCAGGGCCGGATAAGCGGATCCTTGAAATCAACCCAAGCCATCCATTGGTTGTCGCGCTCAGTGCCGAAGTTCAGGCGCAGGCTGGATCATCCAAGGCCGAGCACGTTGCCGAACTGCTGTTTGATATGGCGTTGATTGTCGAAGGCGAAGCGCCCCGCAATGCAACAGGGTTCGCCAAGTCCATGACGCTCATGATGAACGATAGTCTGCTGGGGTAGCTAGCGCTCCGCCGCGCTATTCCATAGCCACCAGCGTCGCCAGAATCGTCCCTTCGTCCCGGTCCTGAACCATCAGAGCCACGCCGAAGCGGTGCTTTTCTGGCCACGCAACCAGTCGCTCCTGACCGCGCCAGTCCCCAAGGTACTGAATTTCCCGAACCACGTGGCGATAACCAAGCTCGCGGCCTGCGTTTTCACCTTTTGTAATCTCGGTTTCATGGCGCTCGTCAAAGTGAACGACCCATATGTCTGCGGCGTTCGGCAAGTCACCCGTGAGCGGCATCAAGATCCCAGCGTCTGTCACCTTCAACATAATCTGCGTTTTTGGCGCACGGATGGAATCCCGGTCGATCAGTGACCCGCTGGAGGGATCAGGCGAGGCATTCCCGCCGATGACAAATTGCGGGGTATAGATGTAGCGATTTCCCAAGACATGACGGTAATACTTCTGCCGCTTGGTCGAGACCGACGTGGCAAAGGGATCTTTCCAGCCGATATAGTCCCAGTAATCCACGTGGAAGGCCAACCCCAGCACACCCGGGATATCAGCAATTTGGTCCAAAACAATGTCAGCAGGCGGGCAGCTTGAGCAGCCCTGGCTGGTAAACAATTCGATGACCAGTGGGTTGGTTTGAACCGACGTCCACGGCTTGCCGCCCTCAGCGTGGGCGCCCCCCGCGAAAGCCAGCATCAAAGCCCCGAACGCCCACTTGGCGATATGTTGCAGCCGAAGGTGCATTGTGTTTTGTCCCGTAACCCGCCCGAATGTCAGACGGTTCGTCTCATGTTTCCCCGAGTAAGTCAGACAGCACCATCTGGGTGCTTGGTCTGCTTCCCTTGTCTCTTCCAGCATAACTAACGGCTTATGCCCGTCTCTGCCATTCACAAGGCCTTGCGCGCTAGTCGCATTATAATGATCAAACGCGTCTAAGTGCGGTGGAATTCACCGTCTGCGGCAAAATTTCAGTGAGTCCTTCTTTTCTTACGAGAACGCATTGAGAAATAGATAAATTTTTTTCATATTGAGGGATATTTTAAGAGTCGACGCTTCTATTTCTGCGTCCGTTATTTTTTGAGAATTTTATATTTTGGGAGCAGTCACCATGAAAATCATGGGTGCAATTTCAACGCTCGCCGCCCTGCTTTTCGGCATTCAGGCACACGCACAAACGCTAACCTATTCCATTTCGCCGGAAACCATCAAAGGCTACGCAAAAGTCTCGCTCAACACGACCTTCCAGTTGAACCTGGAGGAAAATGAAGCGGGCATTATCTCAACCGCTGAAGTTGACCCCGGTCTGGGCATTTCCGCTGCCGCAGGGCTTGAATTGCTGCCAGAAGTTGACGGGGAACTGGAGATGTCCAGCTACTCCGGCACCGTGGACTATCGGACAGTCGCCGGCGTCCCTGTCGTGTCCATCCCAGCCGACGACGTACAGTTGCTGTCAGTTTTCGCGAACGCCTACTACAAATTCCACCCCGCAACCAATGCCCGGTTCAAGCTGGGTGGCGGCTTGGGTTACGGCCAGTACACACTGACCGACAGCACCGGTATGAAGCATCGTGGGACAGGAATCGTTTATCAGGTCAAAGGCGTGGGTGAATACGACTTTGGCGGCAACGTCACGTTCCTTGCCGAAGCGGGTTACATTGGGTCCACCGACATCGACGTGGACATTGCCACCTCGACCACCGTTCGAGACACAGCATTAAGCGGCATCACGTTTGGCCTTGGCGCCAAGGTTAAGTTCTAGGCCCAAGTTCTAAGCCTCGCCGATCAGAGGCCTACAACCCCGCTCAGTAGGCCTCTTCTTTGAACACGCGATGAATATCGCCAGCCCATTCGCCTTCGAACTTCGCGATCAACCGATCAGCGGGCGATTGACCGGCATCGAGCCATTCGAGGACGGGGTCCAGATACTCGGTTTCGTCTGCTGAAACCTTCCCTGCCATAGCCCGATTTTTCAAACCGCTCTGCGCCATCTGCGCGACCTGTTGCGCGATGTCGAGCACGGATCGGCCAGCAACCTGCGCGCCCAGACCTTGCTCTGGAACATTCAGGGCAAGCAACCGGCGATCCTCTGCGGACCAGTGCCGCACCAAATCCCAAGCAGCATCCAAAGCGCTGCTGTCATAAAGCAGACCCACCCAAAAAGCCGGCAGGCCGCAAATATTCTCCCTCGCGCCACCATCAGCGCCGCGCATTTCCAAAAATGATTTCAGTCGAACATCAGGGAACAACGTCGTCAGGTGGTCGTCCCAATCGGTTTTCATGGGCATTTCGCCCGGACGCAACGGCAGCTTCTGATCCATAAAGGCGCGGAACGACTGCCCGGTTGCGTCCAGATAAGCGCCGTCCCGGTAGATGAAATACATCGGAACATCGAGGGCGTAGTCCACGTATCGCTCGAACCCCATGCCGTCTTCGAACGCGAATTCCAGATTTCCGGTGCGGTCGGGGTCTGTGTCCTGCCAGATGGCCGCGCGGAAGGATTGGTAGCCGTTGAGTTTGCCTTCAGAGAAGGGCGAGTTGGCGAAGATTGCGGTTACAATAGGCTGCAACGCCAGCGAAACCCGCAATTTCTTGACCATGTCGGCCTCAGAAGAAAAATCGAGGTTCACTTGTATCGTCGTGGACCCCTTCATCATATTCAGACCAAGCTGGCCCATTTTCTCCATATAGGCGCCCATGATCTTGTAGCGGCCTTTTGGCATCCAAGGGGTCTGCGCATGCGTCCACAGTGGTTGCGCGCCTAAGCCCAGCATTCCAACATTGAGCGGGCGAGCGATCGTCTCCACCTCATGCAGGTGCGTGTAAACCTCGTTGCAGGTTTGGTGCAGGTTTTCCAAAGGCGCGCCGGACAGCTCAAACTGACCGCCGGGTTCGAGCGAAACGTTCGCGCCGTCCTTGGTCAACGCAATGACATTTTCGCCCTCAAGCAAAGGCGTCCAGCCAAATTTGAGGACAAGGCTTTGCAGCAGGTCTCTGACGCCACCCTGTTCGGACGACGACTCTTCGTAGGCGATGGGGCGATGATCGTGGAGAGAGAACGGGAACTTCTCATGCTCTGTGCCGATCCGCCATTGGTGCTTTGGCTTGTTCCCTTTTTCAAGGGCATAAACAAGATCATCACGAGACTCGATTGGCGTAGACGTCCCAGAAGGCGGTGCAGACACCAGCGTTCCTCTCACTGCGTTTGTTCATTGCAAATGGGTGGAGAGCTGAGTTTGGTCAAGAGAAACTATCGTCTCAATATGCTATTCTGGCCCTCTAAAATCGGGCAGCTTGTCCCAATCGCCCTTCAACGCTTGATAGATAGAAACCAAAGCTATTCCAGCAGTTTCTGCTTTCAGGATCCTTGGACCCAAGCCAAGGCCGCAAATGTTGGGCTGCTTCGCAAGCCACGAAATCTCCGCGCCACTGAACCCCCCTTCCGGCCCAATCATCAGCCCCTGCAACGCACCAACGTCCGCCATCACCGCGCGTAAGGGTCTGAATTCGCTGGTTTCAAAGGCTGAACCAATAGAACCGTCAAAAGTTTCAACAGCCGCTTTGAGCGGCTTTGCATCATGAAAAGTTGGGACGGTCAGTCGCTCACATTGCTCCGCAGCCTCCACCGCAATGGACACCAAACGCTCGATTTTCATGCGCTCTGATTGCGTGTGCTCCATCAAAACAGGCTGAAAATCAGTGACCCCAAGCTCCGTCGCTTTGGCAATGAGCAGCTCCATGGGTGAGCGTTTTATGGGCGAAAATAGTAAAGTCAGACGTTCAAGCGGCTCAAAGCGGGCAACAACCGCGCCGATATCCACCTCGACGGCCTTCTTACCCACCTTTGTCAGCGTTGCTGCAAACTCAGCCGAGCGTCCATTAAACAAACCGATGGTATCACCGACACTCTTGCGCATGACGTTGCGCAGATAGTGCGAGGGTGCCTCCGGTAAAACGAGGGACTGCCCTTCGGCCAATTCCTCTTCTACGAAGACGCGGACTGTGGGACGTTTAGGCTTGGTCATGACCGCTCACTTGGACTGATCTGGAACAAAGGAATCGCTTGCAGATGGTAAACAATCCGTCACAAGAAAAGACGGCTTATACAGACATACAAGCCTCAACCTGGTTTGATCGGGTGCTTCCCAAGGCAACGCGACCTTATACCCGATTGATGCGGCTGGATCGCCCCATTGGGGCTTACCTGCTGTTTATTCCGGGTCTTTGGGCTGTGCTTCTTGCCGCGATCTTGAACCCCGATGCCTCACCCCTTCGCGTTGGTGCGGTGATTGGATTGCTGTTTGTAGGCTCCTTTATCATGCGGGGCGCAGGCTGCGTTATCAATGACATGTGGGACCGCGATCTTGACCGACAGGTCGAGCGCACCCGGGGTCGCCCCTTGGCGTCTGGCGCTGTTTCCATGGTTCAAGCTGGCCTTTTCCTCGCCGTCTTGCTGATCGTCGGAATGCTAATCCTTTTGCAAATGAAGCCTCTGGGGATCATTTTGGGGCTGGTTTCCATTGTGCCCGTCATCCTCTACCCCCTTGCCAAACGAGTGACAGACTACCCACAAGCCGTTTTGGGCCTGACCTTCAATTTTGGCGCACTGATCGGCTGGGCGGCCATATCGGAGCAGTTTCAATGGCCGATGGTCTGGCTCTATGCGGGCTGCATCGCTTGGACGTTTGGCTATGACACCGTTTACGCGCATCAAGACAAAACCGATGATGCCGTGGTTGGTGTCCGGTCTACGGCACTGACGTTTGGCGACAGCAGCAAGCGCGCAATTAGCGTTTCTTATCTGGTCGCAGCTCTTATGTGGTTATTTGCACTGTCACCGATGGGCCTGTCAGTGGCTTTCGCCATTTGCCTCTTTGGACTGCTTGCTGCGACCGCGCGCATGTTCCTGTCCGTTCGGCACACAGACCTCAACGATCCCGCAGACAGTCTTCGCACGTTTAAAGGTGAGCAAAGCACAGGATGGATCTTCGCGGGCTCTTTGGCTCTTGGGTGGGTGATCGCGCGCTTTGCCCACCTTTGACTTATGGCTTTCACCATATTTTTCGCTGCCTTATTAGTTTTTTTCGACTATTACCTCTAAAGTGGCAAGGCAGTTGCACGATGAAGATGAAATTCTCATAATTGTTTCCTCTCTTCGATTTGAACTTATCCTTTATGCATCTGACCCGCGCCTTGCTTCGCTCATCCCGCTTTCTGCTTGCGTGCCTCCTCGCCCTGACGCTCTCCGCTTGCGGGGAGTCGAACGACGATGATGCTGGGTGTGGCCGATCGTTTGATCCGGTGTGCGCCTACGTTCAGCCCGCCTATTGCGGCTTGGGCCCCGGCCAATGCGGGAACTTTCGCCAAACCTTTGATAACGCGTGCTGGGCCAGAAAGGCGGGTGCGACAGACCTGCAGCGCGGCGTTTGTAAACCAACCGGGCAAGGCGCAGTCCCCGACCCCAAAGACGGACCCTACGCCGCGCCGCAACTGGGCTTTCAATCACCGGTCCCGCCCGCGGGCTATTGGCCCGCCGGCAACCCCTATGGCGAAGCGCGGTTGGGCGAAATGTTTGCGCGGCAGGAAGATGGTCTGAAAATCACAGGCGCGCGCGTGGACACCCGAGCCGCATGGAATGGCGAGCCGGAGATGATACTGCTCGTATCCGGCACGCAGGTCAGCGGGTGCAAGCAGGTCGTGCTCTCGCAATCAGCCCGCATCGACGACACGTTTGGCATCGCCGTCCGCAGCCTTGACCTGCGGGAGTTAGGCCAGTCTTGCGGGCCTGTTACAGCCTTTACCAAGTCCCTCAAATTGGACCCGGGGCCAGAGGCTTTCGTGGTGGGAGCGCGTTACGAGATCGTTGTGAACGGGCGGATGGGACAGTTCACAGTCCGCCAACCCGATGGCCGCTAGGTCCGCTGGTAAGCCAAGCGCGCCGCCACGAGGTCTTCGATTGCCGAGCCACAGTTCTTGAACAGCGTAATTTGCTCATAGAACCGGCGACCATCGCGTTCACCTTGCGTCAGATCAAAGAGGTCAGCGGCAACATCGTCCTTGGTGATCAAGCCCTTGTTCATCGGAATGATGAGATCGCCAGCCTCAGCCAAGGCACCCGTGCGGGTATCAACGAAGAGACGCGCTTTCTGGATCAACTTATCGTCGGATTCTCGGTTTTCTGGCGAAAAAGCACCAACCAAATCAACGTGCGTGCCGGGACGGACCCAGTCGCCGAAAATGACCGGCTCGCTGCTCGACGTGATGCAGGAGACGATGTCGGCTCCTTCGACCGCCGCCTGCAGGTCTTCGGTTACGTTGATGCTGTCCAAGTCTTTGGCATCGTCCTGCAGTTTGTAGCTTGCAACCAAATCGTGCGCCCGTTTTGGGGTGCGGTTCCAAACCAACACGTCCTTAATGCCGCGAACGGCGCGATGGGCATCGATGAAATGCCGGGCCAGCGCGCCTGCGCCCACGACCAGCAAGCGCGTGGCGTCCGTGCGCGAGAGATAGCTGGACGCCAAGGCAGAAGCCGCTGACGTGCGTTTTGCCGTAATCGCTTCGGCCTCCAGCACGCCCCGCATCTTTCCCGTGCTCGCGTCCATAAACAGATACACGCCCTGCACCAAAGGGAGTCCCTTTGCAGGATTCCCTTCGTTTACCGTGACCAGCTTGACACCGAGATCGCCATCGATTTGCCAAGACGGCATGTTCAGCAAGATCGTTGGCTGCTCGTGCACGTTTTCAACCAGAAAACGGTTACGCAAGGGCGCCTCAAACGGACGCGCAGACGCGCCCATCCGAAAAGCCCGGCGCAAGGCCTCGATCAGGCTTTTCTGATCGAGGGCAATTTCAATCTCGGACGCGGATACAAATCTCACGGCAACTAGATCGCAGGTAAGGGCTGGAGCTGGACCTCTTCAGCCGATTGATCGATGGTTCTCATGGCGGCAATCTGCTCCTCTAGACGCTCAATATCCGTTTCGCGGTCCGACATATCAGCCCGCAAGCGCTCCAATTCGTCCTGCGCCTTTGTCAACGCCCGCTTGGTTTTCCGGAGCGCAGAACGACGAGAGCCAGCTTGGAGCCAAACGAGCACAAATCCTAAGACAAAACTGACACCTGCGGTGAGTGTAATCCACAACGCCATGGGCTGGACGAGGCCATCGGGGGCGACAATCGCAAGGCGAAGCGTGGCGGTTTGCGTGTTGGACACAACAAACCAGATAAGAACTGCCACGAAAAACATGGCGATGATTGAAGATACAAATCGGATCATTGGGGTCGATCTCCTCGTGTGGTGGGCGCACAACGATGGTGCGCGTGGAGTGGCTCTTCCCGTAAGCCCGCAAGCCTGGTGACGCTTGCTCGTGTTCCTATTCTTAAATGACAGATAATCCGAAAGGTTGCAAAGCCTTGAATCGAACCTTCCGTCAAAGCGCCCCCCTTGGCGCATCTGCACAAAAAAAGGAGACCGAAGCCCCCTTTCTCAAACTACATTTCTGCAAGCCTAGTCGCTGGCTTCGCTGTCGTTCAAGCGCTCGTGGAGCTGCTTGCCGGTTTTGAAGTAAGGAATAGCCTTTTCAGAAACCTCAACCGGCTCACCAGAGCGTGGGTTGCGGCCCGTTCTGGCCTTTCGAACCTTCACAGAGAAGGCGCCAAAACCACGAAGCTCGATGCGATCCCCTTGGGTCAAGCCCTCAGTGATTTCATCGAAAACCGTGTTCACGATTTTGGTGATATCCCGCAGATAAAGGTGCGGATTATCCGAAGCGACAAGTTGGATCAGCTCAGATTTTGTCATGGTGTCCCCCAAACTCTCTTGCAGTTGTCCTGTGAAGTTCACCGAAACATGCGGCACAACCCCCTGTTGCGCCGCATGCTTACGATTGAGCTTCAGACCCGTGCTAGGTGCGGCCCTTCTTGAGCGCTTCGCCCAGAATGTCGCCCAAGGACGCGCCGGAGTCAGTGGAACCGTACTCGGCCATTGCTTCCTGCTCTTCCTCAGTTTCACGTGCCTTGATGGACAAGGAGATCTTGCGTGTCTTGGAGTCGATGGCGGTGATTTTCGCATCCACCTTCTCACCAACAGCAAAGCGATCCGTACGCTGGTCATCACGGTCACGTGCCAGATCGGAACGACGGATGAAGCCCGTCACACCGTCAGTCACCTGAACCTCGATGCCATTGTCCTGAACCTGCGTAATCACGGTGGTAACCACCTGACCGCGCTTCAGGCCGTCCATAGCATTGGCAAACGGATCGTCTTCGAGCTGCTTGATGCCCAAAGAAATACGCTCTTTCTCAACGTCAACGTCGAGGACTTTGGCGGATACAGATTCACCCTTGGTGTAATCCTTGACCGCTTCTTCGCCAACACGGTTCCAGTCGATGTCCGACAGGTGAACCATGCCGTCGATGTCGCCTTCGAGGCCAACGAACAGACCGAATTCGGTGATGTTGCGAATTTCGCCTTCGATGGAGGAACCAACGGGGTTGCTGTCCAGGAACGCTTCCCATGGGTTCTGCATGGTCTGCTTGAGACCAAGGGAAATACGGCGCTTGGAGGTGTCAACGTCGAGGATGACAACTTCAACTTCCTGAGACGTGGAAACGATCTTGCCCGGGTGGACGTTCTTCTTTGTCCAGGACATTTCGGAAACGTGCACCAGACCTTCGATGCCCGGCAGCAATTCAACGAATGCACCGTAGTCGGTGATGTTCGTCACGCGGCCATTGAACTTGGTACCAACTGGGAATTCAGCAGCAACCGTTTCCCAAGGATCCGTTTCAAGCTGCTTCATACCCAGCGAGATCCGCTGTGTTTCGCGGTTGAACTTGATCACCTGAACTTCGACGGACTGACCAACAGTCAGAACCTCGGACGGGTGATTGATGCGACGCCACGAAATGTCGGTCACGTGCAACAGACCGTCTACGCCGCCCAGATCAACGAATGCACCGTAATCGGTGATGTTCTTAACAACACCCTGCAGTACGCTACCCTCTTCGAGGTTCTGGATCAGCTCCTGACGCTGTTCAGCGCGCGCTTCTTCCAGAACGGCACGACGGGAAACAACGATGTTGCCGCGCGCCTTGTCCATTTTCAGAATCTGGAATGGCTGCGCATTGTTCATCAGCGGAGCGACATCGCGCACGGGGCGGATATCAACCTGTGAACCAGGCAAGAAGGCAACAGCCCCGCCCAGGTCGACGGTAAAGCCACCCTTGACGCGGTTGAAGATAACACCTTCGACGCGAACGCCGTCGTTGAACTTCTTTTCCAGCTCAACCCAAGCTTCTTCGCGGCGCGCTTTGTCACGAGACAGCATCACTTCGCCGTCTTTGTTCTCGTAGCGCTCCACGAACACTTCTACGGTGTCGCCGGCTTTGATGGTCGGCTCTTGGCCGGGCATCGTGAATTCTTTAAGGGGTACGCGGCCTTCAGACTTTAGGCCGACATCGATGATCACCAGATCATTTTCGATGTTCAATACGGTACCGGAGAGGACGGACCCTTCGAGGGTGTCGCCCATTGTTTCGTTGAGGAGATCCGCGAAGGACTCCATGGCGGCTTCTGCCATTCTGTTAGATTTCCTGTAAATGATACCCGACCCGAAGGCCGGACTTTGGCGCGGTCCTGTGAACAGGAACACCCCAAGGGTTTGGGTTTAAGTTGAAATCCGGACCAGCCTCAGATCAGCAAAGAGCCTCTCCTATCAACCAATCCAGCCTCAGGTTTTCGCTTACGAAAGTCTCAAGATGCGATGACGGATAGCGCTTGCTCAAAAACCTGATCGGCCGTGAGCATTGACGTATCAATCAACGTTGCATCGTCTGCCGGTCTTAGAGGCGAATCTTGTCGAGTTTCATCGCGCCTATCACGAACAACCAAGTCGTTGAAAACACGGTCGTATATAACGCTCGGGTCTTTTTCCCGCAACTCCAACCAACGGCGTTCTGCCCTGACATTTCGGTTGGCCGTAATGAACAGCTTGAAAGTCGCATAAGGACAAATAACTGTCCCAATATCACGCCCATCGAGCACAGCTCCGGCCTTTCCGCCGGGGGGCGAGTCGGCGAAATTGCGCTGAAAATCCTTCAAAGCCTCCCGCACGGGGGTCAACGCCGCCACGCGAGAAGCCGCTTCGCTGACCGCTGGCGTTCGCAAATGCGGGTGGGCCATGTCTTCGCCAATCAGCCCTGAGGCCAGAACAACCAGCCCCGCGACATCATCCAAATCGATCGATTGGTCCAGCGCTTTGGCACCAACGGCGCGATACAGCGCGCCACTATCAAGGTAGGCGAAATCAAAATGCGCCGCCAATCGCCGGGCCAACGTGCCCTTACCCGCAGCAGCCGGTCCGTCGATCGCGATAATCATGCGAGCTGGGCACCCAGCCCGTTGAACAGATCAACAAAGGTGGGGAATGAGGTGAGGATGCAGTTTTTGTCGTCAACCGCCATGCCTTTGTCAGACACCATACCCAAAACCAACGTGGACATCGCCCGGCGGTGATCGAGTTCAGTCAGAACCTCGCCCCCACCCGGTACAGAGCCGCCCATACCATCGATTTCCAGCCAGTCTTCGCCGCTGCGCGTCGTCACACCGGCAGCCGTCAGCATATCGATGATTCCCTGCAACCGATCGGATTCCTTCACGCGCAGTTCTTCCAAGCCCTCCATCCGTGTGGTGCCTTGCGCCACGGCGGCAGCAACCGACAGGATGGGGTATTCATCAATTTGCGACGGCGCACGCTCAGCAGGGATCAAACAGCCCGTCAGGGAAGAAGCGGAAACGGCAACATCAGCGACCGTTTCACCGGCAACGTCACGCTGGTTCTGCAAACTCAGATCGGCGCCCATATCGATCAACGATTGAAACACGCCTGTTCGGTGACCATTCTGCATGACGTTTTCGATCAACAAAGCCGATCCCGGCACAATGGAACCCGCCACCGCGAGGAAGGCGGCTGAGCTGGGGTCACCCGGCACCACAACGGGGGTCGCCTTTAACGATGGCTGGCCCGTTAGGGTAATCGCCAGCCCTTGATCAGTCTCCGCCGTTGAAACTTCGGCGCCAAACCCGCGCAACATGCGTTCTGTGTGGTCGCGTGTGGGGGTTGGCTCAACCAAGGTCGTTTGCCCCGGCGCATTCAAACCCGCCAACAACACCGCAGATTTGACCTGGGCTGAGGCAAGCGGCGAGACATACGTGACCGGCATGGCATTGGCCGTTCCCGTGACCGCCAGCGGCAATCGATCACCAGAGCGCGCCATGAAGCTGGCACCAAACTGGCTCAAAGGAACCGTGACCCGCGCCATAGGACGCTTGTTGAGCGAGGCGTCCCCAAAAACAACGGCCGTTAGATCGTGCGTCGCGAGCATCCCAAGGATCAGCCGCGTGCTTGTCCCGGAGTTTCCCATATCCAGCGGCAACGACGGCTCTCGCAGTCCGCCGACGCCAACCCCGTTCACCACGTAGTCGTCACCGTCCCGCTCGATCTGAGCCCCAAGACGACGCATGGCCTCGCCCGTTGCCATCACGTCTTCGCCCGTGAGCAGACCACTGACGCGGGTTTCCCCCACAGCCAGCGTGCCAAACATCAGCGAGCGGTGTGAAATCGACTTATCGCCAGGCACCCGTACGGTACCTCTAAGGTTTTGCGCCGGGAGACTTTTTGCGGGTTCGAGAGGCAAGCTGGACATGAATATCTCGTGTAATTTCTAGCTTTTCGACCCTAGCATAGAGGCAGGGAGAGACGAAAAGCACGGCTCGACCGAGAGAACCGCATGGCAAGGAGCCTTCGTCGGCATTGACACACTAGCCAGCCTATGTTGGTTCCAAGAGCTTAAGAAATCGAAATTATCGAGGCTGGCTGTATGCCCGAATTGGAACAAGAGTACGGAATCAAGCGCATCTGTCAGAGCTGCGCGGCCCGCTACTACGATCTGAATAAAGAACCTCCCGTGTGCCCATCCTGTGGGACGGAGTATGACCCCGAAGCCGTGATGCGTTCACGGCGCGGTCGCGTGGCAGCTGCGGCTGTTGCTTCAGCCAAAGAAGAGGCATCGCCAGATGTCGAATTGGAAGATGCAGCGAAGACCAGCGCCGACGGCGATGATGAGGAAGAAGAAGAAGAAGAAATTGCCGCTGTCGCTTTGGACGAAGTTGACACAGACACCCTCAAAGATGGCGACACGGATCTCGTTGTCGATGATGACGGCGAAGTTTCTTTGGATGACGAGTTCGGTGAAGAAGACGACAACAAGGTCGATGACGACACGTTGCTCGACGATGATGACGAACTTGTCGAAGGCGCACTTCCTGTCGAAGGGCTGGAAACGGGTCTCGACGAAGACAGCTAATTCAGCTGGAATACAGGGGTAATCAATCCCTTTACAATCGAAGCCTATTTTTTTGAAAATAGGCTTCGACAAGCCCGGTATAAGTTGGTTATACAGGGTCCGTTTCCAGCCGCGTGGGGCTATAGCTCAGCTGGGAGAGCGCTACAATGGCATTGTAGAGGTCATCGGTTCGATCCCGTTTAGCTCCACCACTCCTCGATCTCAGTCACCAAACACGATAATCCCGCGAAAATTATTCAATTTGTCGCATGGCATCCTATTTTTTGGGCAATTTAGTGGAAAACCGCTCATTTTTGCATTTTTCTAAGTGCATCTTTGAAGCTGACTAAGCTTATTGAAGTTTCTAGATACTTAGGCAAGAATTTTTATCCACCACATCTCGCGCTTGAGCAAGAAGGAGATCTTATGTCTAATGTGCCTCAAATCAGTTTGCCGGCCCTACACTTGCAGCTGCGACAAATTATTGACCATCTTGAGCTCCTGGCAGACACACCACAAGCCCTCCAAGACTGGGGCCCTGAGGTGGGTGAGGCGTTAGAAGATGAAGCAGAGCGCTTGGCTGACTTATCAGCACGGGTTGCGATGGCGTGTCGGAAAGACTCCACCATCATTGAAATGTCACTCTCCCCATCAAAACAGGTGATAAGCCGGTAGGCGCATTGCAGATAAAAGAGACTTATGCGAAATTCGTGGCACTCTTTTAAGTGGTGTCGAATTTAGCATGCTTCTTCGAACATTTCTCATCGCAGGTCTCGCGGGTGCCACCCTTGGCATCGCGGGCTGCGGTTCGCTCTCAGGAACCACGCGCGATGCGTTCGCGCCGTTCTTTGAGCTGAGCCAGCCAGAGACAGTCAATGACGTGATTGTCGGCGGTACAAACCCCTACGCAACGTCGGTCCAGCACTCTTTGGCGAACCCTGCACCGATGGTGCAGCCGCAAGTCATCGGCGTCTTTGCCAATTCACAGGCCGAAGCCCAACAGATGATTTATCAGGCGATTACGGCTCAATGCGGGGCTTCCGCTCAAATGAGCCCGGCTCAATTCGCCAATGGTCAGTGGATCAGCACGGTTCAGTGCCCACGCTAGCCCCGCCGCTGAACGTCACGGCAAAGGACGCGCACGCTTGAGCTGCCGGGCAAGGGGCGCCGCAAGCGTCGCCAATGCCACCACCCACAGCGCCAATATGCCGGACAGTCGAGGCTCTACGCCCAAGACGGCGAGCGCGGCCAAACTCGTTGCGTACGTCAGGATGATGGCGAGCATTGCTACCGCAATCGCCCACAACCAGACCTGCCAAAGCGTCCGCGCAAAAGCCCAGCCCGCGATAACCGGCGCGCTGAACAGTGCAATCGCCACCACCACGCCCGCCGCCCGCAAACACGCAGCAGCGGCTAAGGCGATCACCAGTGTTTCCAGCACTTTGACAACAGCTGCGCCCACCGGTGTTTTTAGCGTCATGAACCTTTGGTCCATCAAAGACCGGTTGATGAACGGATACGCCAAAAGACACAGACTCAACCCCAGAAAGCAGCTCGCCAAGGATGCCGTCATTTGCGGGGGCGCGCTGGTCCAGACGACGGGTCGCAACAGATCCTGCCAATCGACCAATTCGAACCAAAGCAGCAATTCAAGCGAGCCAAAGAGAATGTGATCCACGTCAATCATTCCGGTATCTTCCAGACCCGTAAGGCTCAGCGCAATGATCCCAACGCCAAAGAAAATCGGAAACAGAGCCGCTATTTCCACCCCAGCCCCAAAACTGTGGCGCGTGCGAAGCCAGCCGACACCAACGACAAAGAGCGCAATGACCAAAACGGCCCCCAGCAGGACTTCCCAACCATGGTCGCCAGACAGCACAAAGCCCAAAATCAAACCGGGCAGCACAGCGTGGCTTGCCGCCTCAGAAATCATGATCTGACCGCGGGGAAGCAGCAGACTTCCGGCAAGAATGGCGGTTACAGCCGCACTCAATAGCGTGAGAAGAATGGGAACATCTTGGCTAAGCAGCATGATCGAGCCTTATGATGCCAAGGCAGCGCACCAGCATGAAACTGAGCAGCCAGCCCACCCCGAGACTGACAATCACCAAAGCGCCCGTGGGCAAGGGCAAGACGCCCGCGCTCAGCCATCCAGCGGCCATAGCAAACACGCCGCCGACAATCGCTGAGGCCAACACCAGTGGTACAAAACCTTTGACCCAAGGCCGAACGATCAGCGCAGGCAATGTCATACCCCCGACCAACAGCGTCAGGCCTAAAGCCGGAAGGCAGGTCAGAACCACAATCACCGTGGCCCCAATCCATATCAACTCAAGCGTTTGCTGATTGCCGTGCAGCGTCGATGATTGCGGGTCCAGCACCCAATTCATCAACCCTCGGCGCAAAACGGCGAATACGGCCGCTATGATGACCAGCACCACCAAAGCCGGCATCACGCGGCCGATCGTCAGCGTCGCAGCGTCGCCCAGCAGCAGTGTCGTCAGCCCCTTGGTCGAGAACGCGCCAAAGCCCTGCACCAAGCTCATCAAAACCAGCGTGACGCCATAGGCCAGACCAATGGCCAGAGCTTGGCTTGCGCCTGCTGAGTATCCTCGGCCCCGTGCCCAGAAAATGAAACCCAGCGTCAAGGCTGAGGACGCAAATCCAAAGACCCAGAGCAAAGGAACATCCAGCCACGCGAGACCAAAGAGCGCCACGATGCCTTGAGAGGCCACCACACCAGAAACAACGCCATGCGCCGCAACATCCGCCGTCAGGTTTTCGCCTTTTAAACAGACAAGCGCCCCGAAGCCCCCCAGCAAAACACCGGTGGTCAATAAACCGATTAAGACAATGAGCGTGTTGTAGTCCATCCCGCCTCCGGTGCTATGACACCCTCAGGCAGCGCGATGCGCAATCGCACCAAAGGCGGCGGTAAAGGCGGGATCATCAAAGACCGCTTCCGGGGTTCCCGTCGCCGTGACTGTGCCATCCACCAACACCACGCGATCAAACAGAGCCCGCACGTCACCGAGGTTGTGGTGAACAATAATAGCGGTTTTGCCGTCGTCCTGAAAATCATCCAAAACGCTCAGCAACGCAGCCCGCGTGGCCTCGTCAATCGCCTGAAACGGCTCATCCATGATGAGAATCTGTGGATCCTGCACCAGCGCGCGCGCCAGCAAAACCCGTCGGCGTTGTCCGCCCGATAGATCAGACAGCGGCCGGTGCGCTAAATCCAAGCTATTCACAGCATCAAGCGCCCGATCGACAGCCTGCCAATCCCGCGCACTCAACCGACCGGTCAGGCCCAAGTGAACCCCGCGCCCCATCGCAACCAAATCGCGGACTTTGCTGGGGAAGCGCCAGTCAATGTCGTCGGCTTGGGTGACATAGGCCACGTGCTGACGGACTTCGTTGAAGTGTCGATCAAGGAAACGCGCTGAACCGGCCTGGGGCTTGATCAAGCCCAGCATGGCCTTGAGCAGCGTCGATTTGCCCGCACCATTGGGTCCAATGATCGCCAGCCGCTCGCCTTGCTGCACCTCAAAACTTGCATCGCGTACAATGGTTTCACCGCCATAACCGGCGGCCAGTCCATAGACCCCCACTGCCGTTTTCTGGGCGAGACTAGCGCTCTTGTCCGTCATCATGAAAAGGCTTGTGAAGGCATTCATAGCAACGTCTCCGTGGCGAGAAGGCCGTGCGCCTCCAAAAAAATCTGCGCGGATGGGGAAAGCGAGGGGCGCTCGCCGGAAATGGCGTCGACAATATTGATCGTGTTTTCGATCAGCATTCCAAAATATTGACCACCACGTTTGTCAGCCGGCCCCAGCGCATCAGAATACAGCGGCGGCATGGATCGCAAATCAACACCGCGCTGCGCCGCGCCTTCGCGCAGTGCGGCGATCCCAGCGCTTTCCACCGATGTCTCACTAAACACCGCAGAGATGTCCCGTTCGGCGATCAATTCAACGAGTTCGTTGACGCGGGCCAGCTTGGTTTCACTTGCCGTAGAAAGCCCCAGCAGAGGCTCAAGGCTCACGCCGTAGCGCTTCCCGTAGTAAGAAAAGGCGTCGTGCGCGCTCACAACAATGCGCTGCTCAACCGGTATCGGTGCGAAAGTCTGCGTGATCCATTCATCGATCAACCGCGCCGCCGTGCGGAGCGTCTCGATACGGTCTGCCGACAGGACCAAGTCCAAGTCTTGCGACATGCTTTGTGCCACGGCGATGACCGTTTCGGTCCAAAACACCGGATCGTGCCACGTGTGGGGGTCTGCGTATCCCTCGACAAACAGCAGCTGTTCCGGCCCCTGGACGTCATCGCTTGCGAATACCGGATTGCGCCGCTCAAGCTGGCTCAACAAACCCAGCAACTGAGCCTCAAAAAGCAACCCGTGATAGACCACTGCATCGGCTTCGACGAGCTGGCGGACGTCCTTGCGGGTTGGTTGATAGGTGTGCGGATCGGTTCCCGCGCCCAATAGCGCCGTGACCTCTGCTTGATCGGCCAACAGGTAGGCCAGCGGGTCAGCGAGCATTCGTGTAGTCGTGCGCACGGTCAGGCCTTCTGCGGAAGCAGAGGCGACCATTCCAAACACAAAAACAGTGATGCTTAACACCAAACCGCGCATGATTTGTCCGTTTACCGCAAACAATGAAGCCAGTGATCTACAATGTAGCTTAGGCTACACATTGTGCAAGGGTCTCAGAATTATTGCAGACAAAGTGCCTCACTTTCCTTGAAATCGCCCTCTCACACTGCAAAAAGGGGTGCTTAACTGTACAGGCGTCCAAAAACGTTGAGCTCTTCCAAATCTGCTCCCATCGATTCGACGAATGCCGATCTTGCCCCTGTCGAGCAACAGGCCGCCGGTTTTGAGGCGGTGCGTGAAGCCCGTCGCAGCGAAACCGCACAAGACTATGTGGAATTGATCGACGATCTGATCAAAGCGACGGGCGAAGCCCGGGTCGTCGATGTTGCCGCCCGCATGGGCGTTTCTCATGCCACGGTAAACCGCATCCTTGCGCGCTTGGTCAAAGAAGGGCTGGTCAGCACCCAACCGTATCGATCCATTTTCCTAACCGATGCCGGCGCCGGGCTGGCGCAAGAATCAAGGGAGCGTCATCGCATTGTCGTGGAATTCCTCTGCGCGCTCGGCATCGACGACGCCACCGCACAACGCGACGCCGAAGGGATCGAACATTACGTATCGACCGAGACCATCGAAGCGTTCCAGAAATGGACTGGGAAACTCAGCGAATGAGCGTCTTGGAGCACCCTTCTCTGCTCGGTTTCGAGCCGCTTTTCAGCCATTTGGAATTTTTGGCGAAGCAACGAGGCGGCGATGCCTATCCACCCTATGACGTGCTCATCAAAGACGAAAACACCTACATCGTTCGGATCGCCGTCGCGGGCTTCACCAAAGACGATTTGCGCCTTATCGCCCAACCTCATCAACTGTTGGTGATTGGTAAACGGGGGGAGGCTAATGCCAGCTTGGACGACAGTGATTACTTCCACAACGGCATTGCATTCCGTGCGTTTCAAAGACGTTTCGCGCTTGGCCCGGGGTTGGACGTGCAGTCTGCAACCGTCGCCGACGGTATCTTGGAAATCGTTCTGGAACGCCCGGAACTGCGTGAGACTGGGGTAGAAATCCCCGTTGTTGATCGAGGGTAAAGACCAGTGGCAAAACTGACCGCAGATCGCGAGGCGCTGCTTTCCGAAGCCGAACGCCGCAAGATTTTTCGTGACATGCTGCTGTTCCGGCTTTGCCTGATCACGTTGGCTTTCAGCATCATCTGCTGGATCAGCTGTGCCGCCTTTGGCCCGATCCGCTTTTCCGACCATCGACCTGTGGCGTTTTGGTTGATACCGGCGGGGATCTTTGCGCTGGTCTATTATTCCTACGCGCTGTTCACAGAATTTTCCGGCGACCCCATGGCTGACCGATGGTGGCGGATCCTAGCAGCAGCTTTGGTTCTATCACCGCTGGTGGTGTATTTTACGGTCGCCGGCATGATGTTCCTGTTCTTCACCATCAGTGAAGTTGAGTTCTCACTCGAAACCATTCCGTTTTGGCCCGGTTAATCAATCCTGGTTGAGCAGAATATCCAAGGCCGAAGCGTCATCAGCGCCGCGCAAGCGCTCGCGAAACTCAGCGTCTTTGAACGCACGCGAGACACGGGCAAGCAGCTTGAGGTGATCGCCATTGGCGCTTTCTGGCGCGAGAATAAGAAAAATCAGATCAACGGGCTCATCGTCCAATGAGTCGTACTCAACTGGATTTTCCAGCCGCGCAAAATACGTGACGGTTCGGGTCAGGCCGCTGATTTTGGCATGCGGAATGGCCACCCCGTCGCCTGCGCCGGTCGAACCTTCTTGTTCGCGAGACTGAAGCGCTTCGAGCACATCTCTTTCTTCCACGCCGTAGGGCGCAGCGACACGTTGCGCCAATGAGAGCAATAAATGGCGTTTGCTCGTTACACTAACACTCGCATCGATGAATGTCGGTGACACAAGAAGATCGTTCAAATCATTGCCTCGGTCAGAAAGTGAGAAAGCCAAAGGGCGCGGACAGTGCCACGCCCTTTTGATCCGCTACTGTCCCGGATCAATCCAACCGACATTACCATCATTTCGACGATATACGAGGTTGACCCTGCCATCTGATTCGAACAGCAGTGCATTCAAACCGGACAAATCCAAGCGTGCAACGGCTTGGCTGATCGTCAGTTTTTGAATTTCTGTCTGTTTTTCAGCAACAATTGTGGCGAACTGCCCAGCATCTTCCGCGTCGCTAGCGGAATCCTCAACCTCGTCCTGCTCTGGCGCTGCTAACACCATTGCACGGGCTGCACGGACATCGGCCTGTTCAGCCAATCCGCGATGGTCGTTCAGTTTACGTTTGTAGCGGCGCAACCGCTTTGCGAGCTTTTCTGCGGCATGATCGAGAGCCGCGTGCGCGTCACCTTGTTCGTCACTAGCCTGAAGTTCAAGATTTCGGTGCACGTGGACAGTAATCATGCAGTGAAAACCGCCCGCCCCTTTGGAAAACACAACGTCAGCCCCCAAACCGTGCCCAAAGTATTTTTCGAGCATGTCGGTGACGGCGTTTTGTGCGCGCTGTTCCAGCGCGTTGCTTACATCCATGTGGCGGGAAGTTACTTTTATCTGCATGTCGTCCTCCTTGCAGTTGAGACGAAGGGTTCAAAATGAACCTGACTCAAAGGTAAGACGCCACGGCCATATCCGCAAACGAATAGGCCGCATAATCACAAAAAGAACTTCGTTGAAGCAGGACGTTTTGCCGGAAACGACGGCTAAGCCATCGCCTTTAACCGGCGGCGTTTGACCGATGACGGGATGCGCAGCGCTTCACGGTATTTCGCGACCGTCCGCCTTGCAATGTCTACGCCCTCACCGCGCAGCATCGAAACGATGGTGTCGTCGGAAAGGATGGCGTCCGGCTGCTCGGCGTCGATCAATGTTTTGATCCGATGCCGGACGGCTTCTGCCGAGTGCGCTTCGCCATCGCCCGAAGACGCGATTGAGGCGGTGAAGAAGTATTTGAGCTCGAACATGCCGCGTGGCGTGCTGATGTACTTGTTCGTTGTCGCTCGGGAAACCGTGGACTCGTGAATTTCAACAGCTTCAGAAATATCACGCAAAATCAGCGGCTTGAGGTACTGGACCCCTTTGGTGAAAAACAACTCCTGACGCTCAACGATGGTCGAAGCGACTTTCATGATGGTCGTGGCGCGCTGATGCAGGGCTTTAACCAACCAGTTCGCCGTTTGCAGCTGTTCGTTGAGGTATTCCTTGTCTTCCTTGCGGAGCTTGCCGTTCGTGACCAGCCCTGAATAGGTGTTACTGACCAAAACGCGGGGTAGGTTTTCTGGGTTCAGCTCAACAATCCAACCACCCGCAGGGTTGGCGCGGAGCAAAACATCGGGCGTCACAACATGGGCGCTGTCGTTCGAATATTTTGATGCGGGCTTCGGGTTTACAGACCGCAGCAGCCGCACACGCTCAACCAGCACTTCCTGACTGACGCGGCAGACTTTGACCAGCTTGGGCAAGTCGCCATTTGCCAACAGATCGAGGTTTTCCAGCAAGCCCATCATCGGACCATCCAACACCCGCATTTCTGCGAGTTGCAGCGTCAGACATTCCTTGAGGTCGCGGGCAAAGATCCCTGTGGGCTCAAACCCCTGCATGTGCTGCAGAACGGACTCAACATGACCCACCAGGCAGTCCATGCGCTCGGCAATATCATCCAGCGCAATACGCACATAGCCGGCTTCATCAAGGTTTTCGACGAGCGTAAATGCAATCATCCGATCCGCAGGATCGTCGAGCTCAATGTTGATCTGACTGACGAGGTGATCGCGCAAGGATTCTTGAGAAGCCAAGCGGTTTTCCAAGTCAAAATCTTCGCCCCCTTCAAAGGATCGGCTGCCACCGCTGCCCCAGTTCTCGAAAGCAACAGAAGCCCCAACCTGAGCGTCCGCCGTGTCATCGCGACCTTGCCACGTATCGTCCATCTCACCCATGGCACCCCGGTTGTCGTCCAGCGGCGCCAGTTCCGGTGCGGGTACCTCCGATGAGGGCTCGGCGTTGGCTTCAGCCGCAGCACGGGGTTCGGCTGGCGCGTCGTCGCGCTCCAACAGTGGATTCTTCTCCAACTCCGTTTCGATGTATTCGCTCAACTCAACATTTGAGAGCTGCAACAGCTTGATCGCCTGCTGCAACTGAGGCGTCATAACAAGGGATTGACCCTGTTTCAGGGCTAAATTCTGCGAAATCGCCACGTTTACTATCCTGTATCGCTCGCCACATGCGCCCCATAATGCTTTCGCAGCGCGACCTTAAATCTCATAAAACTGTTTCACACCTCAGCTTGTACGCCAAAATGTTCTCTAAATCACACTACCAATACCCGAGATTATTATTGTTGTGCCAGACTTTGAGACTTGGCTCAAAGATTGCAAGCAGGTTTGAGGTATTTACGCCACAACAAGTCATATTATCGGACTTGAGTATGTCATTTAACGGCGCTCGTAGTGGAATTTATCGCCGAAATACCGATTTCTAGCGGTTTCATCTGCGGTGATTTCGGATGGCGTTCCCTCAATCAAAACAGTCCCACGATCAATTAACGCCGCCCGGTCAACCAGTTCGAGTGTGTCCCTGACATTGTGATCTGTGATCAGCACAGCGACCCCTGAGTCTCGAACACGGCGGATCGCGCTTTGCAGACTTTCGATCGAAATTGGATCCACACCCGCAAAGGGCTCATCCAACAACACGACTTTGGGCCGGCTGGCCATCGTGCGGGCAATTTCAAGCCGGCGACGCTGGCCACCGGAGAGCGTTTCAGACCGCTGCGTCGCCACGTCTTCGAGATCAAAGTCACGCAGAAGGTGTTCCAGCAGTTGTTTTCGCGCTGAGCGCTCCACGGCAATTTCCATCACAGCCCGCAGATTGTTTCGAACCGATAGACCATGAAACCCAGACGGCTCTTGGGGCAAATATCCAAGCCCTCGACGCGCCCGCTGGAACATGGCCAACCGGGATAGATCGTGCCCGTTGAGGGTGAGTCGATCCGCTCGGCACGGCACCAGACCGACCAGTGCGTGAAACGTGGTGCTCTTTCCGGCACCATTGGGCCCAATGAGGCCAACAATCTCACCCGGTTCGCAGCGCAGGTTGACCCCCTGCACCACGCCCTTTCGGCCCCGCGTCACCGTCAAGGCCTCAACCACCAGTCCGGATGTCGTCTCACTCATTGGGAACGGAGCGCGCCCGAAACGCGCCCGGACGTATCATTGTTGATGTTTACCGCCCCGCTTTCGAGATCAAACGTAGCGCTGATACCCGAAAGCAGCACGTCTCCGCTTTGCAGCACCACCGCGCCTTCGAGCGAAATCAGGTTGTTTTCACGGTCCAAGCGCAGGCTTTCAGCGGCGGCGCGAAAACCGTCGCGCTCCACGTCAACGCCGCCCTGAACATGCAGCGCGTCCAGAACACCGTCGACCGTCATCATCGAAGCCCGCCCTCCGGCAATGACAGCACCTCGCGTTTGCAAAACAAAATCTTGATCGATCCTCAGCTCGCCGGCATCGATCAGAAAGGACAGCGAACCGGCCGTTACCATGCGGTCATCCGCCATTTGCACACTGACAGGCGCCCCGCGCAATTCCACCTTTGGTGCCTGTAGCCGCAGCTCTAGCGACGCCGCGCGCGCTTTGAACGTGCCGCTTTGGACGAACACGGTCCCCTCGGCGAGCAGGCGCTCCATACGGACGTGCTGCGCATCGAGTGAAGCCACGATCCGGTCAGCCAAAACAACCCAATCCCCCACGACAAGCTGCACATTTCCCGTTGCTTCATAGCGTCCTGCGTCGGCAAGGAAGCGAATGCCGTCTGTCGCCGTCAGGTCGAAGCCAGCGCCACTGGCACGAGACTGCGCCAAGGCTGACGACGCCGGCAGGCAAAAGGACAGGACGAACAGGAAGAGGGGCGAAAGCAACGTTTGGATCATCAGGCGAAACTAAACCACTTCACCGCTGATGACTATTCATGGGTTCCGGAGAGTGAAGACGCGCCCAAAAGCGTGAGATTGCCGGTGTCCGGGTCGAAGTCTGCGCCAGTCTGGGATTCCAGCACGGAACCCGCTGGACCGACAATGGACACCGGTCCGCGAAGGGCGACGCCTGTGCCCTCCGGAGCCTCTGCCGCAGACGACCCAAGCAGCGCCGGGCCGGTTGCTTTAACAGGTTGGTTGAGGCGGTCGAACACAAGGACACTGACCGCAACGCCGCCGACCCCCAAGGCCGCAAGCCGTAATCCCGCTATGACCCAGCCCCGCGCCGTCATGCATCACCTCAGGCGTGGGCAAAAATATCGCGCTCTTCCCAGCCCAGCAGGTCGAGTTGCACGCGATAGGGAAGAAAATCGAAGCAGCTTTGCGCCAAGGCCGTCCGCCCTTCGCGCTCCAGCAGTCCGTCAAGCGCCTGCTTCAGCCCGTGCAGATACAGAACGTCAGAGGCGGCGTAATCGACCTGCTCTTTGGAAAGCTCAGGCGCGCCCCAGTCGCTGGTTTGCTGAACCTTGGATATTTCCACGCTCAGGAACTCTTTGCACAAATCGCGCAGACCGTGGCGGTCTGTGGATGTGCGAATCATGCGGCTGGCGAGCTTGGTGCAATACACGTTGGTCATGAGCACACCAAGATAGGCGTACACGCTGGCGATGTCGAAACGAGCAAAGTGCATGAGCTTGAGCCGGCTTGGATCTGCCAGTTGCTTGCTCAGATTCGGCGCGAGCTGAATACCGGACCCTGCGAATGGCGAAACACCCGGCTGCGCGCGCTGCGGCATCTGGATCACGTGAGCATCACCGTTACCGCTGCTGACCTGAACCACGCACAGGCGATCTCGCGTCAGATTCAGGCCCATCGTCTCAGTATCGATGGCAAACACTGGCCCCAGATCAATATCATCGGGCAGGTCGTGCTGGTGGAGGAAGTTTGCCATTCGGGATCTCTGCTTTTGTTGTGGCGGGCATTGAGAGTGCCAAGAGCCCGTGAAAGTCAAGGCTGAGCATGGTCTGAGCAGCCTTTAAAGCGCGAAAACCAGCCGGCGTTTCCTTGCGCTAGTGCCGACGGCGCGGAAAGCTCAGATAGCCTTCCAGCTCATAGGCCTGATCGTACAAACCCTGCATAAACGCCTCTAAGTCTGCGCCGGGCGCTGCTGAAGGGTCAGCATAGGCCACCTGCAGCACCTTGTTTCGCTGATACAGCGCCCCGCGCAGCATGAATACGATCGCAGCGATATTGCCACCAAAGTTTCGCGATTTGTCCTTGCCAAGCACCCGAGAGAGCCCCGTGACAAGACCGCGGAACCAATAGTAGCGCGGGTTTTGCTCAGCATTTGAATGGCCGGGAATCAAGGGGACGTCCTGACCCATTTCATGAGCAATCTCATGCGCGACGCTGGCGGCGCTGGTTTTCCATTCCTTGTCGCGGATGTCTTTAAAACCGCTCGTCCGCTGCCGCGACAGCCCACCAGAGGGGAAGATAAACACCAGCTTTCCAGACCGCAGCGCCTGCTTAACCTGATCAAAGTACGCTGACAGCTTCTTGCGATACTTCGCTGGATCAGGCTCCCGATCTGGCACCGGGATGATGTTGTCCGCAAAACCTGTGAAGGCCATTGCGTCGGCGGTTGCCACCACCATGATATCGTCGCGCCGCTCCTGCAGGGCTTGCATATGCAAAACAAAATCGAGCACGCCGGTCGCATGCGTCGCACAGACAATCGCTGGCTTACCCTGTTCGGGGATGACATCGAAGCCGTGGGTGCATTCGACGCGAATATTGGCGGCTTCGAGCACCTTGATGAGATACGGCATGCCCGACAGCCCTGCCGCAGGCCGCATCAGCCGCTCAACCGCTTGAACACCAAGAATCCGACCAATGGTCTGCCGTGCGAGAAACAGCAGAACGGGGTTTTCCAGCAGCTCTAGCCGCTGTCGCAGAACTGGATCGAGCGGTGTTGTCTTTGATCCCACAGGTTTGTTTCCGTCGTCACAGATGATCGTTGGACCTCAGCGGAGAACCGCTTGGCCGCTCTAGGGGCGCTTACCGTGGCGGGCGCTTCAGCGAAAGGCGGTGATTAGGTTTTCCAGGATGGGTCCAGCGCGTTAAGGCGACGGATCAATGCAGGCCATTCGGGATGCCGTTGCGCTGCGCCCGCTTGGGCCGATCCGCCCTCGAACTGCTGACGGCAATTGATCATCACATCCACCGGAATTGGCACCATCCGGCCCGTTGCCATCGCCGCGAGTTGGACTTCCGTATTGCGGATAAAGGCGAGGTGCCGGACAAAAGCCCATGTGCAGGTCGAACCGCCGGTGATCAGACCGTGGTGGCGCAAAACAAGCGTGTGGAACTCACGGCCCATCGCCTGCACAATCCGTGGCCCTTCAGAGCCATCGAGCACAATCCCTTCAAAGTCATGATAGCCCACGCGCTCATAGAACTGGCAGCCTTCTTGAGTCAGCGGAACGCACGGCGCGTCCACAGCACACAGCGACTGACTGATCGGCTCGTGGGTATGGATGATGCAGTGCAGATCGGGACGCGCCCGATGCAGCGTCGAGTGGATCATGTAGCCGGCCTGATTGATCGGCCAAGGGCTGTCCGAGACTTTCTCCCCGTCCAAAGTCACGCGGACGAGGTTACTGGCCGTAATTTCATCATAACGCAGCCCAAAGGGATTGATCAGAAACTCGTCTGTGCCGGGTACGCGCAACGTAATGTGGTTATAGACTATGCTGGTCCAGCCATAGAGCTCCACCAAGCGGTAAGTCGCAGCCAGCTCCAGTCGCGCCTCCCATTCGGCACCATCCATACCCGCTGGGGCTTCGGGCATTGCGGCAATCGATCCAAAATCAGCACTCATGTTCTCAAACCCAAATCAGTGTGCGTATCTGCGGTCTTTCATGTGTTGCATGGGAATCCAAACCCGCCAAGCGCTCAGCACCAAGACGGCCCGTTTTTCCCCGCACTCTCGCTCTGCTGGGCAATATCGCCTACGGTAGAGGCCGGAGATCATCCTTAGCCTCCCTCGATTTCCAGAACGATAACCGACTGGATGGAGACCGCGACATGAGAATTTTTACGTTGAGCACCATCGTGCTCCTTACGCTGATTACCGGCGTCCGCACGGTCAGCGCTGATCATGTCTACCCCCGAAACCTGTCAGCCAATGGTCCGTGGAAGACAAACCTGCAGTACATGTCAGGCTCGACCAGAAGCGATCTGCCGATCAACGATCGCGGGCGGAAGCTGGCGATTGATCAGGCGGGTGTTCCAACCCTGATCGAGATCGATGGCGTTCTCCGCGCGTATTTCCAATGGGCGCCGACCAAGGATGAGACCATCCAGTTCTTTGATCATGTCGGCTACAGCGAGCTGAAAAATGGCCGATGGACGGAACCAAAGATCATCGACGTGGATTTCGACCGAACACTCCGCCACAGCTACCCCTTTGACCCAACGGTTGTCGCCTTGGACGACGGCGGATACCGGCTCTATTTCACGCGCAACCTGACCCGGAAAGCAGGCCCAGCGAACCTGATGACGCTTGGCTCAGCCTACAGCGATGATGGCATGACGTTTGAGATGGAACCGGGCGATCGGATGAAGCTCGACGGCGCGCGGATCAATGACTGCGCGGTGATATTCTTTGGCGGTCAATGGCACCTGATTTCACCCAACCACGATGAAAGGGGTGTCGGCTATTATGCAACCTCTGACGACGGACTGACCTTCGAGCGGCAAGACAATTTGCATATGGACGGCGGTGCATGGCTCGGGAACATGGTTGAGTACGACGGCGCCGTCTTTTTCTTTGGCACCGGCTTTACGCTGAAAACCACTGACTTCAAGCAATGGCGGAAAGTGCAGCGCAACCGGCTCGCCGACCCCGGCGTTGCTCTGCACAACGGCAAGGTTCACGTGCTGTCCGTCGGAATGCCCCCACCGACCAACAAAAAGTAGGGGCATATTTAACTTGTGTTTTCAGTGAAACAGGTGCGCCCTAACCGCTGATCAATTGAAAGCTCAGCGTGACCCTGTCCCCCCTCCTGCGTGCCATTATGGCGATGACGATTGCGAGTGCCTTCATCGCCTTTACCACTGTGATGGCCAAGGGGCTTACTGGTGGCTTTGGGCATGAGACGACGCTGCACCCCCTGCACGTCGGATTTGGCCGATTTCTGTTCGCCGCCATCCTTTGGACTGGGGTCTGGTACGGAAGCGGGCAAAAGTTTGAGCCCGTGCATCTGCGACTTCACGGCATCCGCGTGGTTTTGGGCTACTTAACCAGCGCAGCCATTTTTTGGTCAGCCTCCCTCATGGTCCTTGCCGATGCGACGGCGATCAGCTTTCTCAGCCCGATTGTAACTTTGCTCTTGGCTTGGCTGCTTTTGCGCGAGCGCGTTGGCTGGCGGCGCATTTTTGCGATTGGGGTGATGGTTGCAGGCGCGATGATCTTGCTGCGCCCGGGGACTTCCGCGTTTCAACCCGCGGCGCTGATTGCCCTGTTTGCCGCGCTGACGGGCGGGGCTGAATCCATCGCGATCAAGATGCTCACCCAGCGCGAGCGCCTGCTGCAAATTCTATTCATCAACAACCTGATTGGCGTGGTTCTGGCCACAGTCGTCGTCTCATTCGTCTGGATCTGGCCAGCCCCCATCCAGTGGGTTCAACTGGCGTCGGTGGGCTTGGGCATGGCGGTCGCGCAGTTGAGCTTCACGTGGGCCATGCGACAGGTCGATGCGAGCGTGATCATGCCCTTTATCTACACGTCACTGCTGTTCGCGGCAGTCATGGATTTCTGGCTCTTTGGCGATCTGCCCGATCGATGGGCGGGCTTTGGTGCCTCAATCATTGTCTTGGGCGGAATCCTGCTGGCGTGGCAGGAATCGCGGCGCGCTGCTGCTGCTGCCAAAACGGAAACATAGAGAGGTCAGAGGCCGCCACGCTGGCGACCTCTATCCGGCGTTTTAGCCCGAAAAGAGCTTATTCGACGACGTGGATTTCCCACTGTGCGACACCATTGGCATCAACGTCCCAGCTGTAAACGCACGCCTTACCGTTAAGCTCAGCGAATGCTTCTGAATGGCTAGAAAAGTATACCGCACCGCGGAACATAGAGCCGCCGTCTGGCGTTGGATGACCAGCACCAGTCGCCCGGTAAGTCGCCGCCCCAGCTGCCGACAAGATCACGCCTGAGTTCGGGCACTCACCGTAAAAAGAGCCGTCTGGCTGCATGTCAGCGGAGTATGTTGCCATGAACTGTACGTCATGACCGAGCAAGGTGCCCTGGCCTGCGCCAGTGGTTTCCAAGGATGGCATCCCGTAATCGCTTGGGAGTGCCTTAACAGTGGTTGCGCCGCTCATTGAGCCTACGTGTTTACCCAGCATTTTTTCGTTCCTTATTAAAGAATTTATTCAAAAATCGGGGCCTGCATTGTTGCTGCACATCGAACCCACACGCTGTGGCAGGTTCAACACTCACCTAACGGACGACCAACACTGACATTCGCGCGATGGTGAGCACAATATTCGCTGATCATTCGCCGCACAAAGAGCCCGAATGAATTCACTAATATTGACTGCGCCCATGCCTCCCGTGGTTTAAATGCTATTCGTTAAAACTAATATTTGTCAATTTGTTGTAGAAAATATTTTTATAATTTTACTTTGATAATATTTCTGAAATATCAGTAAATATTTCATTCTTACAATACACCGAGCAATAAAGATATTTCGTATCATTTTCTTTTTTATTTCTCTGAGTAATTTTGTTTTCGATTTTTTAGATCAAAAATTCGATTTTCCTTCACAAATGCGAAGAATTTTTCAATTTCATTTGAAAAAATATGGAAGTTGCCACCATTTTTCCTAATTTTTATTGAAACCGACATCAGTTCAAATCACCCTTTGGCTTCATCAACCAAAGGAACCAACCCATGAAACGACTCATTGCGATAGCGTTAGCGTCCCTTTCCATTCCGTCTCTGGCCTCTGCCCAAGCTGCTTATGTCAGTATGTCGTTCTGGAATGTCCCTGCCGACCCTGCCGCCCTGATCCAAAACCCCGCTTTGGTGGCGCAGTTTCAGAGCGTGATCGATGCAGGAGCCGATCAAATTCACTCCGCGCGACTGTCAGAAAGCGAGGTTGCCAACATCACGTTCTATGCGATGAACGACGCCCTTGATGGCGTGCTGGAACAGACCGCCGCCCTACGAGACGGGGCCGCGAACAATCCGGGATTTGAAATGCTGGAGGTGCTGCAAGGCGTAGCGCTGACGCAAATCGATGCGACACCAGCAACAAGCCGTCTGGGCTATCTCTCCGGCGGCCTTGGCAGTGTCAGCTCAAGTGACGGTGGATGCATCCTGCTTTCTGGAAGCAGCAGCGCAGGGGGCTGTCCGGGGGCTGAGGGCCAAAGCGAGCACGTCAGCATTTCCGTTTGGAATGTTCCCGCTGATCCGGCAGCTTTGGCACAAGACCCCGCTTTGGCGGGCCAGCTCCAAGCCTTTGTGGATCTGGGCGCCAGCCGTCTTTACCCCGTTCGACTGTCTGAAAGCAGCATCGCTATTTTGACCTTTTACCCGGTCAACGATGCGCTCGAAGGCGTTCTCGCACAATCGCGCGCTGCCCGAGCCGCAACAGCCGAAACCGCACCGGGTTTTGAGCTGCTGGATGTCTACGACGCACCCGTGCTGTTTGTTGCTCAGTAGGACCAAATGGTGGCTCTGAGCATCGCTTCAGAGCCACTGCTCTTTGGGTTTTCCACCCGGCTTAAACCCGGCCTCTTAAATGTTCGGCTGAATGAGATCCCAAAGATTGCCGAAGTCATCTCGGAACACGGCAACTTTACCGTAAGGCTCCGTGCGCGGCGCTTCTTGGAATTCAATGCCCTGTTCGGTGAAAGCCGCGTGGTCGCGGTCGAAGTCATCGGTTTGCAAGAAAAACCCAACGCGGTCCCCAACCTGCTGCCCCATCGACTGGCGTTGAATGTCGTTGCTCGGCTGGGCGAGAACCACGCGGGCCTGACTGTCATTGGACGGGGCCACGGTCAGCCACCGCTTGCCGCCCCCCAAGTCCACGTCGTCGATGACGGCAAAACCCATCTTGTCGCGAAAGCACGCGAGGCCTTCGTCGTAAGTCGGAACGATAACGGTAAAACCGCTTAGCGAGCGCTCGATCATTGAACGTGGCCTTTGACAGTGTGAGAGATGAAGACGCCGTTACGAAGACCGCAGGCTCAGAGCGCGCAAGCTGTCATCCATCGCTTCGAGGAAAAAGGCAGCGTCCGCTTCGGTGAAGCAAATGGGGGGCCGGATCTTTAAAACGCTATCATGCGGCCCATCCGACCCCATCAGGATCCGCCGATCCCGCATGGCGTTCACCAACCGGCCCACAACCTCCGTGGCCGGGTGCCCGTCATCAAGGCACAGCTCCACGCCCAGAAACAAACCCAGCCCCCGCACATCAGCGGAAAGCGTGCAGTCCGCGAACAGGGACGCCAGCCCATCGAGAAGCATGGACCCGGTTCGAGCCGCCAAATCAGTCAGGTTTTCCGCTTCGATAACGTCCAAGACAGCCTTCCCCGCGGCGCAGGAAACCGTTGATCCGCCAAAGGTCGAAAAGAACTCCATCCCGTTGTTGAACGATGCCGCGATCTCCTTGCGCGTGATGACCGCCCCCATGGGGTGCCCGTTGCCGATTGGCTTTCCCAGCACCACAATATCCGGGCGCAACCCTTGGTGCTCAAACGCCCAAAAATGGGAGCCAAGCCGCCCTAACCCGGTCTGTACCTCATCGGCAATCAGCAGACCGCCTTGGGCCTTTACTGCGCGTTCAAGGCTTTGGAGATAGCCGGTGGGCGGAATAAGTTGCCCGCCGACACTGGGGAAAATCTCCAGCAAGCAACCCGCCAGGGTTTGCTCTGCGCCGCCAATCTGCTCAATGAGATCGGCGGCTTGATCGGCGTAGTCCCGGGCGGCGTCAGCCCCCTGAAACGGGCCGCTAAACGTGTTTGGAATGGGCAGCACATGCACCCAGTCTTCCTGCCCCTGCCCGCCTGGACCCGCGAACTTGTAGTGACTGACGTCCAGCGCCTTTTGCGTAATCCCGTGATAGCCGACCTCGGACACCGCCATGTCTTTACGGCCCGTGAATGCACCGGCAAGGCGCATCGCGACCTCGTTTGCTTCACTGCCAGAGTTCACCAGAAAGCAGGTATCAAACGCATCTGGAAACAGCGAAAGCAGGTGTTCAACATAATCCAAATGCTGCTCGGACAAGTACCGCGTGTTGGTGCTAAGCCGCTGGACCTGTTCCGCAACCCGCTGCGCCACATGCGGGTGCGCATGTCCAACGTGAGGAACATTGTTGTAAGCATCAAGAAACCGGCGACCGTCGGCATCGATGAGCGTGCTTCCTTGACCCCGGATCATGTTGATCGGTTCACGGTATGACAGCTTGAGGTTTGCCGCTGTCATTGCCTTGCGCCGGTCTTTCAGCGACGACAGCGGCGAAGGCCGCGCATCAATCGACGCCTCCGGAATACCAAGCAGTCCCGCCGGATTGGGGAACAGCGCTTTCCACAGATCCCAACCATCAGCATCAACGACACCGGGCCAAAGATCGATATTTGCCGATGCGTCGGCCCCGCTGACTTGCAAATGCAGATGCGGTGGCCAGCCGCCATTTTCTTCCACACCCCCCAAGCGCGCGATCACGTCACCCGCCTCGAACCGTTGACCAACCTGCATGTATTCCGCTGAAGCGCGGCTGAGATGGCCATAGAGCGCGCGAAAGACCCTACCGTCCTCGCCTTCATGTTCAAGGATGAGCGTTCCGCCATAGTCGTGGCGCGTTGGACGATAGTCCGCCTGAACAACCCGCCCCGGCAGCACCGCATGTACAGCCGTTTCAGGCGGCAAAAACACATCGATGCCGATGTGAACCGTCCGCCGCCGTCTGGCAACATGGTCGGTCCGGCCAAACGCTTCACCGCCGTAAATCAACCGCGCTTCGCCATAGCGACCAAGAACCGCACCACCGTGCGCGCCCGCCGCTTGCATCACCGCATCGAGCTGCTGCTGATCGGGTTCGGTGCGATTGGCGCCCAGATGCACGTTTGCGGGCGTAAGATCGAGGATGTGGGCCTGCGTTAAATCATCGGTAAACATAGCGGCCGCCATGTGCTGCGGCACAGACGCCTTTCCGCCCGTTTCAGAACCGCCCGCCGCCTGCCGCAACCGCATCGCGACATACCGGGGGTCCAAGTCACGGGCCATGCGGAGCAGGGCCAGCGCTGGCTGTTCCGAGATGACAACATAAGCATCGTCCGGAAATTCCACTTTCCGCAGCCCGGAATTAATGACACTAACCGCCAACCGCATCAGCAACAGCGGCCAAAGGGCATCGAGCTCTTCCGACGACAACGTCGCAGCTTTCGAATAGCCCGCAACCAAGGAGGCAACAGCCTCGACCGGTTGTTCCTGATCCATCGCAAGGTAAGCGCCGGCGATCGCCAAATCGGCCACCCGAGGATTATAGAGCGAATCGCCAAAATCGATCACACCAGACAGCTCTGGCCCCATGCCGGAGCGCCCAACGGCCAGCACGTTCTGCTGGTTCAGGTCGTTGTGGATCGCCTGCTGCGGCAATCGTCGCAACAAGGGCTGGCCCTGTGTCTGATACCACTGCAGCAATGCAGCGATTTGCGTTTGAACCGCCTGCTGATCGTCGAATACAGAGAGATGGTTTTCGATCCAGTCCGCCGCGCACAAATCCCACTTGAGCGTGCGCTTCAGGCTTGGATGCCGAAACCCACTCAGGGCCTCGTGCATGTGCGCGGTCATCGTACCAATTTGATGCGCAAGGCCTCGGGTGGGCGCATGCTGGTCCAAGGTTGCGCCGGGCAGCAATCCCACCCGCCACATCAAGCGCACGTGCCCGTCTTGATCCTGCGCCTGCGCGTAGTTCGCCCCTGTGGCCGTCGGAATGACCTCAGGCACCGGCACACCCGGCACGTCTTCAAGCTGCGATAAAAGCCCAATTTGAACATCGATTTCAGCCGGCACGCAGTCCACCCGCATGACCTTGAGCACACTGGCCGAGCCGTCAGCCTCTTGAGCGTGAAAATTGAGATCATATTCGCCGTAGAGCGGCTGCAAGGCGGGTTGACCGCCCCAATGCAAGGAAGCCTGCTCAGCCCAATAAGTAAGGGGGTCGATGGGGGATGTCTCTGGGCTCACGCGTTCGCGCCTATCATGATGGGCCTGCGGTGCTCCGACCACAGCAAGCCAGCAACGTGTCAGAGCCGATCCAAGCTTTCAAGCCCATCCCACCGCTGAGCACATTGGTCTCCACCGGCTATGGCTCGGATTGCAGAATATCTGACGTCTTGTGCTCGATCAGCAAATCAGCCGCCAAACGCTCTCTGAGCACCACATCAGCGTTGGGCAGGTCGTTGATCGCAACCTTCGCCGCCGCCTCCTGTTCCGACAAATTCTGATCGTTCCACCGGGCCATCAACCTCTCCCGCAGCACAGTTCGCGGCGCGCAAACAAAGACCGTGGCCGCATAGAAACCCTGCAAGTCTCGCCAAGGCGAGCGGTCCAGCAGCAGGTAATTGCCCTCAACCACGATAATCTGCGTGGAAGGGTCCACCCGAATTTGCCCGGCAACGACGCTGTCGCTGTCTCGATCAAAGCCCGGCATGTCATGGGCAGACCCAAGCTCGGCAACCGCCCGCACCGCCGCGCAAAATTCAGCAGCAGCAAAGGTGTCAACGGAACCCTTTCGCGCGCGGAGCCCCCGTTGGTCGAGCGTGACGTTATCCAAGTGATACCCGTCCATGGGCAGAAGTGCGGCTTGATACGCGGGGGCTTCAATCGCCTGCTGGTTCAGTTGCTGAACAACGGCCTCAGCCAGCGTTGATTTGCCCGACGCCGGTGGGCCAGCGATGGCAACGACGGTTCGACGCCCTGTTTGAATGCGCTGGTCGATCAGTGTCAAAACAGACTGAATGTGTGCCTGATGCGCTGCGTCACTCATATCTCGCCCCTTTGCTGAGGGGGACGTATCACACATTCCCGCCCAAGGCTCCGCACTTTATGCCAACAAAAAAAGGGTGCGCGCTGACCCTTTTTCAGGCCAGCGCGCACCCCATGTCGCCTCACGAAATGTGAGTGTGATCGATTTACTTCTCGGAGAAGTCGGAACCCGGCACCCAGATGGTGCCCAAGGCGATCAGCAAGAAGACAGCCGTGAAGACAACCGTACCAATGTCACCGAACAGGTTTGCCTGTGCCGGAAGCACCTCACCCGCGCTCATGCCAATCTGCTCAATGTACGCGACCGCGTTGTTTGAAAGCGTCGCGCCAGCGGCTTGCGCGTCAGCAAGACGCAGCGCCGTGATTTGTTCAATCTGCGGACGAAGAGAGCCGATGTTCAGGCTGAAGAAACTAATGACGAGACCAAAGAGTGAGACCAGCACTTTGGCTGCAATGTTGTTTTGACGGGCAAAACGCGCGGCGCGGAATACGATGAAGACGCCGATGACAACAGCAATTTGGAACAAACCGTTTGCGACGTAAGACTGAGTTTGGGCGTTGAAAATCTGAAGTTCTTCCATGAGACCAGGGCTCCGTTTGGAATATTGGTGATGGCCACATGTTCCTAAGGCGTTCAGAAGAAGGGAATTTTTTAGCCTTCGTCCAAGCCACTTCAAGCAGCACGCGACGTTTGATTTTTATCAAAACTTTATGCGACTCCAAGTGTATTTCGCCTTCATTTTCATTATTGTGCAAATTTTTTGCCTTGGATTTATTATTCCTCCTCAAATCGATATTTTTTGTTTCTTGCGCAATGGTTTAGCTTATCGCTGTGACCGGAAATACAGAAACCAATCGGTTGACCGAATGGACTGGTTTAAGCCTGCTCCGCGGTCAGAAACGATGATGCCGACAGCAAGACCACCAGCACCAAACCGCCTGCCATCGTGACGTTTATCCACCTTTGAGTGCGATCTGAAAGGTTCAGCGCGTGCAACCGAACCCCGGCCCAAAGCCACATCAAATGCATCGGCAACCAAATGACGTTGGCGATCAGGATCTTCGTTGTTAACTCAAAACCAAGGTTATCCGGCGCGTAGCTGAAGCCTGTGACCATGGACGTCATAACGGCGTAAGCCTTCGGATTGACGGTTTGGATCAAGATACCGCCGATGATTCCCGGTGGCCGGCTTGAGCTGATGAACGCCAGCTTGACCCCAGCCAGAGCAATCTTACTCGCCAGAAAGAGCAAAAAACCGAACGATGCCGCCACCAATACCAGTCTGAGCCATGGCACGGAGAAGAGGACCGCGGCAAACCCGCTAACAATCGCCAAGCAGACGAGGTTCGCGCCAATCAGCAAACCAATGACAAAACCCACCGAACGCCGAAAGCCATAGGACGCGCCAAATCCGGCAGCGGTCAAAACAGCAGGGCCGGGCGTGAACATCAATAAAATGAGGGCGAGGGTAAAACTGAACATGCGGTCACTATCCAGCCCGCTGGGAACCAAATCAAGAAATGAAGCGCTGCGCGGCCCATCGTCGAGCTTCCAAGAGGTTACTTCTGCATTTCTGCGCATTTTTGTGATTTAAACGCGCATTTGTGAACGTTTTTGGACGTTTTTTCTTTTATATTAGAAAGTGCTTTATTGACCTTAGAGAGTGTTTGGGGGCCTTTTAGAGCGCTCAAGCCGGAGGACGTCATGCGATTATTCATCAAACTCAACACCATCTTAGCCGTCATTCTTGCCCTTACGCTTGCTCGTCCAGCGATGGCGGATTGGGAAGGTGCTGCTGGGTACTGGAAGCTCTTGGGCCAGCAGAACCAAGTGCCAAAACTGCTGAACCTTCGCGGCACCGAAGACATCTCCATTCTCGAAGTCGTCGGCGACTGTGATGCGCAATTGTGCAGCTGGGGCGCGACGCGCGCGGAACTGTTTTACGATGCCTTTGGAAATGTGGTGCGTTGGCAAGCTTTCTTGGAGAACGGCGAAGACTTCCACGAATTCGATGCCTTTTTGGTCAACGGTGAAATCGTTATGGATTACAGCGCTGAACTCGGCGCGTCCGGCAACTATGTTTCAGCAACCCTGATTTTTGGCTCTGCGAGCGAGGCGGAAATCGCGGCTTTGGCGGGAGCAAATCAGGTCGAGGACAGCCCACCGGCTGAACTGGCCCCCGAAGAGGAAGTCGCCGACAGCGGCCCTGAATCCGGTGCTGCATCTGGCGGCACGGGACCAAGTTTGGAAGAACAGATCGTCACAGGCGGTCTTATTTTGGGCGGTCTGCTTCTGCTCAATGAGCTGCTTGATAACAATCAACCCGACGAAACCGCCGCGCCCGTCGATCCGGACGACACCTGCGGCATGGCAGCGGTGGCACCCTATATGAACAAGCGCTACACGCTGATTCCTGACGACCTGCTTGATCCCGGCGATCGGGTTTTCAGCGACCGTGACATCATAACGATGGATCTGATTCCCAGTCGTCTGAACGTTGCTTATCGCCATGGCAACAAGCGGGTGTACAAGCTCGGCTGCTACTGATCGGACGGTCGATTGCTGGCTTGAAGCCCGACCAAGCCAGCAATCATCAGCGCCACTGCCGCACCGATGGACGGCGCGAAAAATGATCCCGTGAGATCGGCGGCAATTCCAGCCAGCAGTGGTCCGGTGATTTGGCCAACGCCAAAGGCCGCCGTCATAATCGCCAAAGCACGGCGAGGCGCGTCACCGGCGACGGCGCGTCCAATCTGTAAGCCCATCGCCGTAACCGCGATAAACGTACCGCCCAGAAGCGCGCCAGCGAGCAGCTGAGCGCCATAGCCGCCAATCGAGACACTCGCAACGACGCCAACGGCTTCGACCACGCAGCCGATGCCAAATGCTGCTGCGAGGCCAAGCCGTCGGGCGACAAGGCTCCAGAGCCAGACGGAAGGCGCACCCGCCAACCCTGCGGCCAACCAAACGCCAGATTCCACCACAAACCCCCCGTCGCTTTGTCGAACAATGGCGATGAGAAAGGTTGCGGTGACGATGTATCCTGCGCCGAAAATGGCATAGGCGAGCGTGATTTTGGCCAGCGCGGGGTTCCAAACCAAGGGCGGTTCCCGGCGCGACTGACTGGGCGGTGCATAGTCATCAATGCCCATCAACCAGACAACAGCCATAAAGGCGATGGCGCTGACCCCTGCGGCGGCAAACCAATTCATTTGCCAGCCCAAACCCAGCACAAAGACCGCTCCGGTCACGATGGCCGATACTGTGATACCCAAGCCAACGCCGCCAAAATGCAGGCTCTGCAAGCCAGCCTGCTGAGTGCGAGCCAACTGACTGAAAATGATGGTCGAGAGGAAAATCATCATAAAGGCACTGGCGATACCCGCGACGAACCGGATCAGCAGAAACGCAGGCATGGCGTCGGTCAAACCCATCGCTGCGGTCAAAACAGCGGTTCCACCCGTGCCCAGATAGGCCATGCTGCGCTCCCGCCCTTGACCCCAACCGCCCCCGGCGAGAATGGCACCGATGAGATAGCCCACGTAGTTTGCCGAAGCGATAAGCCCGGCATCAGAAGCGGTGAGGCCCAACCCTTCCATCATGCCCGGCAGAATGGGTGTATAGGCAAACCGCCCAATCCCCATGCCAATGGCCATAGCCAGCGCGCCGGCTAAAGCGTAGCGAAGCGACATGGAGCGAGGTTCAGAGGACATGTGCGGGAGCCTGAAGACGGAACAGTGGGACAAAGACGCAGCGCCTCAAAAACACGTCAGGCGACCCCGTTCACTAACCACAGATCGACCGACTTGAAAACGCGCCAAAAACGCAAACGGGGGCAAGCCGTCAGCTTGCCCCGTGGGGAGAGTGGGAGGGAGGCGTTTTTGGCGTTGGTTCGATCTTAGAAACCGAACTGAAACAGGAGGCCACCTTCGCCATTGCCTTCTTGGGTCACGTGGCCCTCGGTGCCTTCACCGAATTGGAACAAACCAAAAGCATTTCCGTTGCCTTGTTGGTTCAGCGTCCCGGTATGATCGTCGCCGTGTTGCTCGATGATGCCAAAGTTACCAGCGCCACCCTGCAAAAAGCCTGCGGCATTGCCGTTGCCCAACTGGCGCAGAACGGCATCATCGCCCTGCAGACCTTGGAACAGAGCGTAAAGGAACAACCCATTGGAAATGGCTTGTTTCTCTTCGGGTGTGGAGCCTTGGATGCCGACCGAGATGCTGCCAGAGAGCGAAGAATTGGCATAAGCCGGTGCGGATAGGGCGGAGAAAGAAAGAGCGACCAGAGAAGCAACAGCCGCACGCTTGAGAGCAGAAATGAAGAACATGGGTTTAACCTTTCAAAGCCGACGCTGCGTTTCGGGTGGAGGAGGAGGGCGCGCCGTGTGTGTTCGTTTCGTTTTGTCCCCTCGCGGCCCCCCTGCTGTTTGGCGAGGCGTTGCTGCGGTTGACGAGACCCCTTGTGCCACCTCAGCGTAACGCGCCGTTTTCTGCGTTTTATTTTGCGGAAACAGGCAATTTCGTCCTGTATCATCTGTTTCTGCGCTGAAATTCTTTAGTTATCTTTGGTAGAACCGCGCTTTAGCAGGGTATTTCGTTTGGACGAATCAGTGCGCAGGACGTGCAGCGTTGTCGTCCGCCTGTTGGCGCGGTAGGTTTTTCACCATGTCATCCAAGCTCTCTTTTCTGTGGCTTCAAGCCTTTGTCGCCGTTGCACGCAGCGGCTCCCTGCAAGACGCCGCAACCCGCTCCGGTCTCGCCACCAGCACGCTGTCCAGCCACTTGCAGAAGCTAGAGGCACACTTGGGCGCGCCCTTGTTCGACCACGCCAAGCGTCCGCTGGCCCTGACCGCCAATGGGCATCGGTTCCTGCAGCACGCCGAGGCGCTGTTGCAGCGCGTTTTGCAGGCTGAGGCTGAGATGTTGCAGGACGATATCGCGGCCATTCGGCGGCTACGGCTGGGCCTGATCGACGATTTCGACACGGAGGTTGCGCCCGAATTGACGCTGGAGTTGGCCCGCCTGCTGCCCAACTGCGCCTTCGAGCATTTTTCCCGGCCCAGTCATGAGATTCTACAGCTGCTCACCGACCGACGGATCGAAGCTGGGGTTGCGACCGTTCCCAGTGAAGGACTTGCCGGGTTGGAGCAACGCGCGCTGCTGCGCGATCCTTATGTGGTGGTGGTCCCATCGGGGGAACCCTGTCCGGACTTTAGTGAGCCCCGCCCTGATCTGCCTTTTCTGCGGTATTCCAGCGAGCAACATATTGGCCGTCAAATCGAGGCGCAGTTGAACCGATTGCGGATCCAACTGCCCCACCGCATGAGCGCGGAAAGCAACCAAGCGCTGATGACGATGGTTGCAGCCGGTCAAGGCTGGACGATTTCGACCGCGACATGTTTCACCCGTGCCAAAAGCCTATGGCACGGCCTGTCCTTGCACCCCTTTCCGCGTGCGCAATTCGCGCGAGAAATTGCGCTGATTACCGTACCGGGCAGTGCGACCATTCTCGCTGAGATGCTCGAATCCATGCTGCGTGCGTTAATCCGCAGCCGCACGCTAGAGCCTGCGGTGGCGCAAGTCCCCTTCTTGGAAGATCACTTTGTGATGCTCAACAGCGACCTGAGCTAAGCTGAGCGTCAGAGAATAATGTTGAAACGCGCCCGAATTTCCGCGTCTTGCTCGGGCGACAAGTACTGCGGTCGGTGGGTGGCCAGCACCTGTTGCGCCTTGCGTTTGGCCCGATCCCACGCCGTCGGTGCGCCGCTGTCGCCCCATACGCTAGGATTGTCGCGATCAGCCAGCGGCGGGTAGAAATAGTCGCGCTCCATCGCCGCGAGCGTCTGGTCGCCACCCAAAAAGTGGCCTTCACCCAACACGGCACCACAGATGTCGTCGAAGCCCAAATTGGCCTCTGTCACCTCAACCCCGCGCAAAGTCCGGTAGGTGTGCGCATGCATTTCATCATCGAGAATAAACGCTTCAAAACTTGCGCCGAGCAATGAGGCCGTCATGCCCGAGCTTTCGTAGATCAGATTGCCACCGGCCAGCCCCGCTGCCAACGACGTCATCCCCTTTTCAACGCCGTACTGGGCGTCGATCGCCTTGGCGTCGGTCATGGAACTGGCCACGCCAGAACACAGCCCCAGCCAGTTTGACAGCTGCGCCGACGCTGCGTTCAGCAAGGTCGTCTCACCGCCGCCCCCAACAAAGGCTCCGGTGCGCAAATCGATGACCAAAGGCCAGTTGGAGAATACCATCGGAAAGCCCGGCTCGATCGAATGGACCATGACCAGCGACGCCAGCGTTTCGGCCAGCGATTGCGCCAAAAATCCGGCCATGGTCGCCGGTGCCGTTGCGCCGGCTTGGGCGGCGGTAATGTTTGAGATCGGAATACGGTGTTCAATACACTTGAACACGACATCAACAGCATCCTCCCCGAAGCGCATGGGGGAGATCACCGGGCTGATGTGCGCCTTGACGAAAGGACGCTCCGCGAACGTGCCCGGCCCTCCAGAAGCGATGTCCAACATCTCAACGATAGGATCAACGTGCTCAGCCAATGTGAAGGACGTCGCGACGGGCTTGGTTGTATTGGCGAGCAGCGCATAGACGGTGTTGACGTCCAAGTCGAAATTGTCCGGCACGTCGGTCGCAACGCAGCAGCGGGTAAACCAGCTGACATTTTCCAGCGTATCCTGTAGCCGCGTAAAGTCGTGCAAATCCGCGAGCGTCGAGGGGCGGTAGAGCCCATCCGTCATATCGAGCGTTTGCACCGCCGCACCGCCAGTGCCGAAGTGGACAGCATCACCGCCGACAACGATGCTCCGCCGCTCGTCTCTGCCGTGCAAAGTAAAGACCTTTGAAGCCTGATCGATGGCATCTTGGACCAACGCGCGCGGCAGCAGGAACCGACCTTTGCCGTTGTCCGTTGCACCACTGGCCAACAGCGTTTGCGCCAGATTATCAGGAACTTCGCCCATGCCCAGCTCTTCGAGCAGCCGAAGTGCGGTTTCGAAAATGGACTGCAAGTCGGTCTCGGACAAAGGCTTGTAAGCGCCGCCGGGCTGGCCGGGTGGACAGGGGTGAACGTCCGGCTTGGCAGCGCGCAAGGCCATGCGCTCCTTACGACCGGAACGACGGGAGGCTTTCTGATTGGGTTGGGTTTCGCTCATCGGAGGGTGCTACCTTTACAGACCGCTGTCTGATCGTCATGGCAAAGCCAAGAGCCGCGCGAAAGCAGACTTCCCTTTATCCTGTTTTACAGAATTTCTATTCCTATTTTTCCGCATTTACGATCTGTGCGTTGACCTAGAGCCAAGAGAACTCAGAAGGAAAGGCAACATTTGACGCGTCGGAGAGACAAGCATGAAATCGCGGACCAAAGCTGTAGTGATCGGGGGCGGCATCGCGGGCTGCTCCACCCTCTATCATCTGACTCAAGAAGGCTGGACAGACGTGGTTCTTGTCGAGCGCGACGAGCTGACCAGCGGCACGACATGGCACTCTGCGGCCCAAGTCACAAACTTTGGCATGAACCAGACGATGGTGGGCCTGAAGACACACTCGATCAACCTCTACAAAGAGCTTGCCGACGACCCGGATTACCCCATCAACTATCATCATGCCGACGGCGGTATTCGGCTTGCCAACACACCGGCGCAGATGGACGGCTACCGCCACTTTGCGAGCATGGCGCGGGGCATGGATGTCCACTTTGAGGTTCTGGATGCGGACGAGTGCGCGCGGCGGCATCCGCTGATTTCCACGGACAATCTCATAGGCGGGCTGTGGGATCCTCTGGACGGGGACATTGACCCCGCGCAGCTGTGTCAGGCGCTGGCTCGCCGGGCGCGAAAAGCGGGTGCCGAGGTCTATCGCAATACGCCTGTCACCGGTCTGAAGCAGCACAGCGACGACACTTGGACGGTCGAGACCACCAAGGGCAACATTGACTGCGATGTCGTGATCAACGCTTGTGGTTATCGCGTGAATGAAGTCGGCGCGATGATGGGCGTGCATCACCCGGTTATGTCGATGGAGCACCAATACATGCTCACCGACACCATCCCCGCGATCGAAGAAGCGGGTCACCGCATGCCGCTGCTGCGATGCCCGATCAGCGATTATTACTGCCGTCAGGAAAAGAACGGTCTGCTGGTTGGCTTCTATGAACAAGACTGCCGGACATGGGGCATGGACGGGATCGACCCGAACTTCGTCAACGCCCTTTGTCCCGATGATTTGGACCGGGTGATTGACGTTCTGGAAGGCGCCTTTGCCCGCATGCCTGCGCTGGAAGACGTCGGCATCCACACCATCGTCAACGGCCCCATCACTTACACCATCGACGGGGCACCGTTGGTTGGCCCCATTCCGGGCAAGCGCAACGCGTTTTGCATCATTGGGCTTCGTGCGGGCTTGGGCGAAGGCGGCGGACACGGGTGGTTGCTCGCGCAGCAAATCGTCCATGGCGAGGCGTGCTACGACACGTGGGTGCTGGATCCGCGCCGGTTTACGGGACACGGCAACACCGAACTTTGCGCGCTCAAGGCCATTGAGGACTATCAGAACGAATTCCGCTTCCATTTCCCCAACGAGCACCGCCCTGCTGGTCGCTACGCAAAGACAACGCCGCTCACCCCGGTGCTTGAAGCCGAGGGTGCAGAGTTTACCGTGGTCAATGGCTGGGAACGCGCTGAGTACTTTAAGCCCGCGCCAGACTTCCACGTCACCCACGGTTTCAAATTCGATGAAGCGCATGACATCGTCGGCGCTGAAGTCGCGGCCATTCAAAGTGCCGTCGGCCTGACAGAGGTTAACGGGTTCAACCGGATGGAAATCAGCGGGACGGATGCCCACCGTTTCCTCGACCGCATGAGCTGTTCCAAGATCAAATCCGCGCCGGGGAAAATCTCACTGGCGTATTTGCTCAACCATCATGGCATGGTGAAGAGCGAGGTTACCGTGGCCAATCTGCCGGATGGTCGGATCTGGGTGGGTTCTGCGGCGGCCGCAGAATGGCATGACAGAGACTGGCTGAATTTGCACATTGGCGCGGATGAAGATGTGCAGGTCAAAACACTGACCGATGACCACACCATTTTGCTGCTGGCGGGGCCAAAGTCGCGCGATGTTCTCTCCGCTGTGAGCCGGGGCGACTGGTCCGCCAGCGCGTTCCCGTGGCTGTCCGTGCGGGAGGCCTTTATTGGCATTGCACCGGCTGTTGTTATGTCGGTGAGTTTTTCCGGCGAACTGGCCTATGAAATCCATATCCCGAACGCCCATTTGTACGCTGCCTATCGCGCCATTCGTGGGGCTGGTGGTGCGCACGGCTTGCGCTTGTTTGGCGCGCGCGCGGTCGAAAGCATGCGATTGGAAAAGGGCTATTTGCACTGGAAATCTGATTTGCTGACCGAGTTTGATCCCTTTGAGACTGGACTGGATCGCTTCGTTGATATGAGCAAGCCAGCGTTTGTCGGCAAGGAAGCCTTGCAAGCGCGGGTCGAGGCGGGGCCACAACGCAAGCTGGTCAGCCTGCACCTCGATGCGGACCATGCCGCAGCACACGGTGGCGCGTCGGTGATGGTCGCTGACACGGTCGTTGGGACCGTCACATCGGGCGACTGGGGCTATCGGACCAAGATGAACCTCGCCTATGCCTTTATCGAACCGGACTTGGCGGCTGAAGGAACCCGTCTCGCGATCGACGTTCTGGGGCAGATGGTACAGGCACACGTCATCAAACCCGGACCTTACGACCCCGGATACACCCTCGTTCGGTCCTAAGCCCCCGTCGATCGTTCAAGTGCGTTGCAAGGTTGATGGGTTTTCGGCACGTTGTGCGGCGTAACGAAAGCCCTGAAAACCGGAGTAACGTGCATGACCAACTTGACGCAATTCTATATCGGTGGCGCTTGGGTCGATCCCCTATCTGACGCCACCATGCCGGTGCTGAACCCAGCAACCGAAGCGCAAATTGGCACGCTTGCCCTTGGCAACGAGGCCGATGTTGACGCGGCTGTGGCTGCGGCCAACGCCGCCTTTCCCGCGTTTTCCCAAACCACCAAAGCCGAGCGGCTGGCCTTGCTTGACCGTTTGCTGGTCGAGACCAAAGCGCGGTTCGAGGACTTGGCGCAGGCGATGAGCCGGGAGATGGGCGCGCCCATCACCATGGCCCGGGACGCCCACGCGGATGCCGCCGTTGGCCACTTGGAGGGGTTTATCGATGCGCTGACGGCGCTCAAAGAGCGTGAAGCGCTGGCCAATGGCGATATTCAGCTCAAGGAACCCATTGGGGTTTGCGGGCTGATCACCCCTTGGAACTGGCCCATGAACCAAATCGCGCTCAAGGTCATTCCTGCCTTGGCCGCAGGCTGTACCTGCGTGCTTAAGCCCTCAGAGCACACGCCGATTTCCGCTGCGATATACGCCGAAATCATCGAGGCCGCAGGCTTTCCCGCAGGGGTTTTCAACCTTGTCCACGGTGACGGACCTACGGTTGGTGCCGCCCTGTCGCGTCATCCTGATATTCAAATGATGTCCTTCACCGGTTCAACCCGCGCGGGAACCGCTGTCACCCGAGACGCGGCGGAAACCGTGAAGCGGGTTACGCTGGAATTGGGCGGAAAATCACCCAATCTGGTGTTCGCGGACTGTGATTTGGAAACACAGGTGTCAGCGTCCGTGGCTGAGTGCATGTACAATACGGGCCAATCCTGCGACGCACCAACGCGCCTGCTCGTGGAGCGCTCGTGCTACGATCAGGTTGTCCAGCTGGCTCAAGCAGCGGGGGCAGCGACGGCGGTTGGAGACCCGACCGAAACCGGCGACCACATCGGTCCTCTGTTCGATCGCATCCAATACGACCGGGTGCAGGCCATGATCAAAGTCGGCATCGACGAAGGCGCGCGCCTGATCTGTGGCGGCCTCGGAAAACCCGATGGGTTTGAAACCGGCATGTTTGTGAAACCAACGATCTTCGCCGATGTCTCTAACAGCATGCAAATCGCCCAGCAGGAGATTTTTGGCCCGGTTTTGGTGATCATCCCGTTCGAGGACGAAGCAGACGCCATTCGCATTGCCAACGACACACCCTATGGGCTGGCGGCCTACGTGCAGACCGGCGATTCCGCCCGCGCCGAGCGGGTTGCTGCGCAACTGCGGGCCGGTGCGGTTCATATTAACGGAGCGGGCTTCAATTATGGCTCACCCTTTGGTGGGTATAAGCAGTCCGGCAACGGGCGTGAAGGTGGCGACCTTGGGCTTGAAGATTACTTGGAAACAAAGACGCTGCACGGGGCATTTTGATAAGACTCGGGTGGGGGCAGCTGAGGGGCGCTTAGTCTCCGCTGACCTCCGACGCTGATCTTAAAAAGATAAAACGCTCATATTCTAATCGCAGTCTCAAAATCGGAGGTGTTCCAACCCTCATCGACACTATTCTTAGGAATTTATTAGGGGTTTTTGCAAAAATATAGTGGAATTAAAATCACTTGATATGCCGAATGCCTGCGCTACGCGGGACGCCGGTTCAGCCTTGAGGAGTGGCCCCATGCCTAATCTATTTTCCAAACCTTTCAGTGACCCAGATCTGGTCAAAGCCCCTGAAAAAACCCACGCAGCGGTTGTTCAGCTTGGCAACATCGCGGCTTCAAAGCTAGAGCTTCAGCCGGGCTGGAAATGGTCCGAGTGCGTAAAGCCAGCCGTTGGCGGACACAGCTGCCAAGCTGGTCACGTCGGTGTCGTTGTTCAGGGCTCGATGAAGTGCGTTCACGACGACGGAACGGAGATCATCGTCAAGGCCGGTGACGCCTATTACTTCGCACCGGGCCACGATGGTTGGGTTCTCGGCGATGAAGTCTTCATTGGCTACGAATTTGTTGAAAGTGGCAAAGACTTTGGGCCGTGGAAATCATCCGCCTCCTAATTGTCGATTGCTGAATAAAATGGCAGGGGGTCTTCAGGAATGGAGGCCCCCTGTTTTGTTTTTGGAGTGTGGATCGTGAGCAAACTAAGACTCGTCTATTTCAAAATGCGTGCGCTGGCAGAAGCCGCCCAGTTGGTGCTTTGGCACACCAAAACGCCCTATACCTACGAGATGGCGTGGGACTATTTCGGCCAGCCTTGGCCCGAGGCAAAAGGCACCGTACCGTTTCGGCAGTTGCCGATGCTGGTGGTCGATGACCAGACCAACATTGCGCAAAGCGGCGCGGTGGTTCGGTTTTTGGCAGAGTTGACCGGGCTGCAGCCGGACTCCGCGAGCAAAAGGGCCGAGGTTGATGCGATCTTTGAAGCAAGTCAGGAGTGGTTCAACCCGCTGAACCCCACCGTCAACTTTGCCGTGGGCGATGATTTTGCGACGAAGCGTGACGCGCAACTGCCGGGGCTTCATCTGCGGTTGGGCGATTTTGAGAAGCTACTGGCCCAGCACGACGGCCCCTTTTTCTTTGGCAGCCAGCCTTACGCTTGCGATTTTGGTGTCTTTCATCACGTCGATTTAGCGCACTTTTTCGACCCTGATTTGCTCAGCGCTTACCCGCATTTGCAAACCTTTATGGCTGCTGTTCGTGGTCTCGAAGGGGTCAAAGATTATCTGGCGCAACGGCCCGAACTGATCGGTGTCGGCACCAAGCCCGAACTGGTCATTGATGGACGGCCCCAGCCAACCGGCACCATGAAGGCATAGCGGGCAAAAACCGCTGTTACGGGCCGATTGGGGGATGGCGTTGCGGCCATAGGGTTTGCCGGTGGTAAGCCTCCCCCATTGCCAGAATCTTGGCATCGGCCCCGCGAGGACCAAAAAGCTGCATGCCAACGGGCAAACCAGAATCCCCAAAACCAGCGGGCATGCTCAGGCTTGGTAGGCCGATTAGGCTAACCGGCACGGTGACGGCCATCCAGCGGTGATAGGTGTCCATCTCCACCCCTGCGATTTCAGTGGGCCACGGCAGGTTGATGTCAAACGGCCAGACTTGGGTCGTGGGCAGGATTAGGGCGTCATAGGATTGGAACAGTTCCGTTGCATGAGCCAGCCACTGCGCCCGGGCTGCGCTGGCGTTATGGGCTTCCAAGGCCGTCATCCGTAAGGCGCGCTCAAGCTCCCACTGCACGCTGTCTTTCATCAAATCCTTGTTGTCTTGCAAGGCAACCAAAGCCGCGCCCACTTGCCACGAACGCAGGGTGATCCAGCTCTGCCACAGCGTCTCGAACGGCAGGGGCGCAGGCACGTTTTCCACGGAAGCACCAAGATCGCGGAGAACCTGCAAGGACGTTTCGCACTGTTCAAGAATGCCAGCTTCCATCGGCAAAGCCCCGCTCCAGTCGCTCAGCCATCCAATGCGCATGCGGGTCAAATCTGCGGGATGGAGCGGCGCCGTCGGTGCCGGGGCCGGAACATCGGGCCGCAAGGGATCAGCGTGGGACATGACATCGAGCAGCAGTGCAACGTCTGCGGGGCTGCGCGCCATTGGGCCGCTGGTCGCCATTTTGTGCAAGGTTCGGTCCTGCGCAGGTTCCGCAGGCACGCGGCCCCAACTGGGCCGGAAACCATAGACGTTGCTCCAGGCCGCAGGGTTGCGCAACGAGCCCATCATGTCCGAGCCATCCGCCAAAGCCACCATGCCCAACGCCAAAGCCACCCCCGCGCCACCCGAAGAACCACCGCACGTGCGCGCTGGATTGTAGGGGTTATTGGTGCGGCCATAGACCGGGTTAAAGGTGTGCGACCCCAAGCCGAACTCCGGCACATTGGTTTTCCCGATCAAAATCGCACCTGACGCCCGCAAGCGCGCCGCCAGCACATCATCACTCTCTGGCACGAAGTCGGCGAAAATAGGCGACCCTCGGGTCGAGCGTATCCCTTGGACATTGACCAGGTCTTTGATCGCCAAAGGCAAGCCATGGAGCGGGCCCATCACCGGTCCAGCGTCCAAAGCTCTGGCCTGCGCCAACAATGCGCCCGGATCAGCCAAACCAACCACCGCATTAACCGCCGGATTGCGCTCTGCAATCCGATCCAACGTGGCGACCATCAACGCTTCAGCCGATAAGCGGCGGGACGCAAGGTCAGCGAGTAGCGCTGATGCGGATTGATCCAAGACGGAGTCAGAAGTGGAAACACGATCCATAAAGAGTCACTTCATTTTGTTAGCATGGCAACAAAATCGTTCTGCACGGCAAAGGTCGCGCTCGCAAGGGCCATCACGATCTCAAACAGGGCCACGGCAGCGCGCTAGGACAGCGCGGCGAGTTCATCGGCGATATGCCGGGCGATGGGAATGCACGAGGTTCCCGCTGGCGATGGCGCGTTGCCAACGTGCAAGCATCGTTCACTGCGGATGAACAGAAAGTCATCGATGATCGTCCCATCCGGCGCGATTGCTTGCGCGCGTACGCCCGAGGGATAGGGCTGCAGGTCTGCCAACGTGATCCGCGAACAATAGCGCTGCACGCGGGAAAGATAGGCGCGCTTGAGTGTGGACGACCACAGCTCAGACGCCGCCGCGCCGGCATTGCGTCCCAACATGGCCCAAAACCCGCGATACCCAAGCGTCTGCACCATGTCTCGCGGGGAGATGTCGGTGCGCCGGTAGCCCTCGCGCTTAAAGGCCAAAACCGCGTTGGGGCCGACCGTAAAACCGCCGTCGAGCTTGCGCGTCAGATGCACGCCAAGAAAGGGGCGGCTGGGGTTGGGGACGGGGTAAATCAGGTGTTGAACCAGATTTTCAGGCTGGTTGGCCAATCTGTAATACTCCCCCCGAAACGGGATCACGCGATACCCCGGCTCGTGCCCAAAGGCACGGATCACGCGATCCGAATGCAGGCCTGCGCAGGTCACAGCGAGGCTGGCTTCATAGGCAGCGTCTTGGGTCACCACGCGCACATGGCTTGGACCTTCTTCACAGGACAGCACGCGTTGGCCGTAATGGATCACACCGCCCCGCGAGACAAAGAGATCGGCCATGACTTCGGTGATGCGGCGGTAATTCGTGATGCCCGTTGTGGGTGAAAGCAGGGCGGCAATGGCGTTGACGTGCGGCTCAAGCTGACGCACGCCCACTTGGTCCACCGCTTCGATGGCAATCTGGTTCTCGCGCGCACGCTCACCCAAGCGCTGCAAGCCTGCCAACTCCGACTCATCCGTTGCAACAATCAACTTCCCCACGCGGTCAAAAGCGACATCGTGCTCCTTGCAGAAGGCTTCGGTTGTCTGCACCCCTTCGCGGCAAAAGCGCGCCTTCATACTCCCCGGCGCGTAGTAAACGCCGGCGTGAATGACGCCTGAGTTGTGGCCGGTTTGGTGGGCTGCAGGGACGGCTTCCTTTTCGAGCACGACAATGCGTGTTGCGGGATTGCGTGTCTGAAGCTCCAAAGCCGTCGCCACGCCAATAATACCGCCGCCAACAATCAAAATATCTGCTGTTTCGCTCATAGAAGCTCTGGACCGATCAAGGGGACGAGAACTGTCTCAGGCTCCGCGTGCGGGGTCAATTCTTATAGCCACCAACAAAAAAAGGTCGGCAGACACAGCAGTGTGTCTAACCGACCCTTGGGGACGAGGCACGTCGAGCAAGCCGACGTGCCTTTTGCCTTGGAACTCTAGATATTAGAGACCGTAAGCCTTGTCACCGTTCGCAGCGCGATCAGCTTCTGGCAGTGGGATCAGGCCGATTGGCTCAAGGTAACCGCCGACGCCGAATGCTTCTTCAGAGGTGAACTCCTGAGCGAACTCAGCGATACCTGAGATTACGCCAACGTGGTTGTTCTTGACGTAGAAGAACAGGGAGCGGGAGACCTTGTAGTCGCCACCAGCGATGTTTTCGAACGTTGGCGCGATGCCTTCGATCGTAGCACCCTGCATGCGGTCAGCATTGTTAGCGAGGAAGGAGTAACCGAAGATACCAACAGCACTTGGGTTTGCAGCCAGCTGATCAACGATCAGGCTGTCGTTCTCACCAGCTTCGATGTAAGCGCCGTCTTCGCGGACAGATGCAGCCTTGTAGGTTGCCTTGTCACAGCCCATGGACTTCATTGCAGAGTGGAACACCAGCTCTTCGAACGCGTCACGCGTACCGGAGGAGGTCGGTGGGCCGAGGACTTCGATCGCCACGTCTGGCAGGGAGCCGTCAACGTCAGCCCAAGTCATTGCCGTGTTTGGCATCAGAGCCGAACAATCGTCGTTAGGAACCTCAGCAACCAATGCCTTTACGAGGATCTCACGGGTAAGCGCAAGGACGCCAGTGGTGTTGGAATTCGCAACAACGATACCGTCGAAGCCAATCACAAATTCAGTGAACTCTACGCCGTTTGCTGCGCAGGTCTCAGCTTCGCCGGACTTCATAGCGCGCGATGCGTTGGTGATGTCTGGGTGATCCGTACCGACGCCAGCACAGAAAAGCTTCATGCCGCCGCCTGAGCCAGTGGACTCAATAACCGGGGTGTTGAAGTCCGTGGTCTCACCAAAAGTTTCAGCAACTTTGGTAGAGAACGGGAATACGGTGGAGGAACCCACGATCGAGATGGTTTCCGCGCGCTGCGCAGAAGCAGTGCCGGCAATCATAAGGCCAGCGAGTGTGAGAATAGCGAGACGCATTTTGGACAACTCCGGTGTTTTTTGCATCAATCATGACAACGACCGAAGGGCAACAAATCTGTTCTCGGCGGTTGTTGAGGGACGATTGGCGCTCGATTATGACCATCACGTTACAGTTTGATTTCATGTTTATGAAATCAGTGGATGATGCGCTGGCGTTATCCAAATTCAACCTGATTGGTTCATTTTTATTGAGGTTTCGAGCCAGATTGGTTCACTCGGCGACTTCCCCATGACGGCAGCATCCACACAGGCCTGCAAGCCCCCAAGCCGGACATGCCGCCCCGACAATCCAAAAGCATAGTGCGCGTACTTGCCCGAGTTGGTCAGAATGCTGCGCGCCTCTGGCGGAAACACCGGCTCGGTGATGGAGCACCAGCAGATGTCGGGGATCACGCGAACACCGGCCTGCTCCAGATGGTCCAAGGTGCCATCGGCGCGCGCTTGGTCTCGCACGGTCCGACCCACGGTCACAATCATTGGAACGGCCACACAGGTTTGGTCTGCCAGCAGCCGCGCCAATGCCTGACATTCGCGCAACGAGGCGTGCGGGCTGCCGATGGCGACCAGATCAACCGGCGGCGTGGCTTGATTAAGCTCGCGCCAAGCAAGCGAAAATTCCGCTACGCCAATGGTGGCACCATCAGCGTCGGCCCGCACTGGCAGGTCTGCTTCGGGTGTATGCCCGGCAATATGGAGCATGGGCGCACCGGACGTGGTGCCAAAGGCGGCACAGATCGACTTGAGGTCATCGCTCGTGAGCCTCACCGCCTCCAAGCCTGTGACCAGTGGAACTCGATCCGGCGATGCTCGCCCAACCAGCCACCCGAGCAGTGCCCAGAGCGATTCATCGCCCATGGACGGCGGCAAACCAACCTCAACCACCCGCCGTGCCTGACGACCTTCGGGCAGATAGACACCAGCCAAGGGCGCACGACCGGTCATGGCGATGAACAGATCGAGGTAATCGGGATGCTTTACCGTTTGCGCGCCCAGAACCGTATTGGCGTAAATCACAGCATTGGACTCAGACCAACCAATCGCTTCCCCCTGCTTTGGCGGCGGGTCCAACAAATAAGGTGCGCAGGTAAATGTTGGCTGAGCGCCCATCTGCACATAGGCATCCGCCAGTCGGCTGGCGCGGCTGCCAAAATCGCGTGGGAGGCCCTGATCCTGCCAATGCTCTCGATCAACGGAGATTGCGTTGATGGTCGTGGGGATCCCGACCTTTGCGCCCATCGTTGCAAGTTTTTCCGCAAAAATCAGGTTGGCGTCATGGGCGAGGATGCAGCCATCGATATGGCCGCGGGTGACGTCTCGCAATCGGCTTGCCCCTTGCGCCGCTGCCATTTGGCACAGCACCTCCATGGCCATCCGGTTCGCCTCTCCCGCTTCACCGCTGAGTATCTTTTGATCGGCCATCGACAAATCCAACGCTTCAGGGCGCAAATATTCGACGGGGAACTCGTCCCCATCGACCCGAAGAACCCCGGCTTCCAAATCAACAGAACCCGCACAGGCGATCCGCTCAAACAGCGCAGGGGACACGCGCACCACGGGAACCACCTTGCCAAAAATCCGGCCTGCCACCAGCGCGCCGAGCGTCAATGTTTCCTCTTGCTCGGTAAAGATCAGACACGCCGGCGCACGGTTATTCAGCGCCAGCTCCAACAGCACACCGCTGCCGCTGCACGAGCCCCGTGACGTCGGCATTACCAACACACAGCCCGACACCTCATCGCCGTGGTTAGGATGATGCACGTCGATCACGCGACCGCTCACCGGGTCAATCCCGCCCCAAAAGCTAAGGCCTGTATCGCAGGCCAAAACGGGCCCAGACGCCGTCCCTTCCACGAGTTGTAGCGCTGCGCTGTTATCGGTCATGATGCATCCAGATCTCCAAATCGATGGGGGGGAACCCTGCCTTGGTCTGCCATCAGGATCAATTCTTCATCTGACACCTTTGCCAAGGTCGCTGAACCGCTCGCGGGGTTGCGACAAATCACCGGGTCTGTTTCAGGCGCGGGTGGAGTAGTTTCCAGCACTATGAAAGCCAACCACCCCTTACAGCTTGTCTGGTTTAAGCGCGACCTGCGCAGCCACGATCACCAGCCTTTGGCGCGCGCTGCCGAATGCGGACCGGTGCTGCCGCTCTATATCGCTGAACCAGAATGGTGGGCACAGCCCGACGCCTCAGCGCGTCAGTGGCGCTTTGTTGCTGAAAGCCTCAGCGCGCTGCAAGACGACTTGGGCCACCGGGGTCAGCCTTTGGTCGTGCGCGTTGGCGACGCCGTCGACGTGCTGACCGCGCTTTATCACCAGCACGGGCCTTTTACCCTTTGGTCGCACGAAGAAACCGGAAACACGTGGTCCTTTGCCCGAGATCAGCGGGTCAAAGCGTGGACACAGGCGCAAGGGATCCAATGGCATGAAATCCAACCCGCCGGCGTCATTCGACGCCTTAAGCAACGCAACGGCTGGGCACGGCGATGGGACCAGACCATGGGCCAAGCCACGACGCCCCCGCCCCGCCAGCTTTCCACAATCCAGAACAGCCCGGCGGGGCAGATCCCAGCGGCCCATGATCTCGGCCTGATCGCCGACCCCTGCGCCGCGCCGCAACCCGGCGGACGTGCTCACGGGCTTGAGCGTTTGGACAGCTTCCTGACCCAGCGCGGTCAACCCTACCGGCGGGCCATGTCCAGCCCAACGCTCGGCGCCCTTCACTGCTCCCGCCTGTCGCCGCATTTGGCGTGGGGGACGCTGTCGATGCGAGAGGTCGCCCAGGCCAGTTGGACGCGTTCCGTGCAGGTCAAGCAAGCCGCCGCGCGCGATGGCTGGACCGGTGCGCTATCATCGTTTCAAGCACGCCTGCACTGGCGCGATCACTTCATGCAAAAACTCGAAGATCAGCCCAGTGTCGAGTTTCGAAACTTCCACGCCGCCTATGACGACGTGCGACCCGTCGCGCCGGACGCGACCCGGCTTCATGCGTGGTCCAATGGTGAAACCGGATTGCCCTTTGTGGACGCCTGCATGCGTTCACTCCGGGCTACCGGTTGGCTGAATTTTCGGATGCGTGCGATGGTCATGGCCGTGGCCAGTTATCATCTGTGGCTGGATTGGCGCGCACCGGGCGAGCAGCTGGCGCGGCTGTTTGTCGACTACGAACCGGGTATCCATTGGCCCCAGGTTCAAATGCAGTCCGGCACCACTGGCATCAATACCGTGCGCATCTACAACCCGGTTAAGCAGGGTTATGATCAGGATCCGCAGGGCGCGTTTGTTCGGCAATGGGTGCCCGAGCTTGCAGCCTTACCCGATGCAGTGATCCACGAGCCGTGGAAGTGGGATCACGCCGGGCAGGTCTTGGGCAAGACCTATCCCTTACCCATCGTCGATTATCTCAGCGCCGCACGCGAAGCACGGGACAAGATTTGGGCGGTTCGCGGCGAGCGCGGCTTCAAGACGAAGGCCAACGCTATTCAAGACAAGCACGGCAGCCGAAAAGCCAATCTGCCTCATACAGGCCGCCGGCCAAAATCGCGGAAAACCGCCAAACCCAACCAGCAGCTGGATCTGCTTCTGTAAGCGTCCCTATGCCAAAGACAGGCTGGCAAGGATGGCTGGGATCTTCTTTTTCAAACCAAAAAAGCCGGCGCGGGCGTGCGGCCAGACCGCTTGATCGTAAGGCCGGGTGACTTCAACCAAAGTCAGCCCCTGACTGCTGCACGCGGCGTGAACGGCCTTACGCGTCGGGCCAAGTGGTAAGCGGGGTGTGACGATGCAATCCAACGCCAAATCCTGCGCCCAGCGCGCCAGAGCCTCTGCCGTCGGCTCATCCGCTTCAGCCCTGACGCACGACAGGCCAAAGCGTGCTTCGCTCGCTGTTACCGCGCTTTCGACGGCTTGAGCGGCAAAGGCGTCAACCGCTGGTGCCGTTGGCCTAACCGATCGCTTGACCGGTTCGGTCCAAGCAAACAAGCCCGCCGGCGTCGGCAGCGGATCGAGGCGGTCCACCGCGCAGTCCTCTGGCGTGAGCAGCAACCCAATGCGTTGCCCCGCTAAATCAGGCACGTCAAACGTCGGCTGCACCCGCGGCCCCAAATCGGCTTCTTCTAATGCGACAGCCGTAGACGCCAGCTGTCCCTCTGGCTTGAACCGACCTTGCGTGTATTCCTCGATGTTCGCAGGGCGCGCGAGATACGTTTTACCCGCCGTATGCAAGCCCGCGACCCAGCGCCAAGAACAGGTGTTCGAGGCCGGGTCTCCATCGAGCAAATTTCTGTAAAACAGATCAGCACCCAAGACCCAAGGCAGCTTGAGCGTAAAAATCCAGATGCTCGCAAACCACATGCGCGCGTGATTGTGCAGGTAGTGGGTCTGCTGCAGCTCTCCTGCCCACGCGTCAAAGCACTCGATGCCCGTGCGCCCTTCAACCGCTTCAGCATAGCGGTTTGCAAGGTCCGCGTCCTTGTCCAGCAAGGCGAATTGAACCACCACGTCGGCGCGGTATCGGCGCCAGACTTCAGGACGGTGTTCCAGCCAACCCTTAAAATAGCTGCGCCAGAAGACCTCCTGCACGAACTTCTCTGACGCCGCGAAACCGTGGCGCGAGAGCGTAGCGCCCAGCATATCGGTCTCCAAGATCAGCCGATGACGAACCCACGGCGAAAGGCCTGATACCTTGTCGTGCGCGCCGGGACCAAAGTCGAAATTTCTTTTCTGCGCGTAGGATCTTCCTGCCAAGGGAAGGAAAGTCTCGAAGCGATTTTGTGCGAAAGCCTGCGTCGCGGCATCGGGGACTGCGAAAAGTGTCATGGGGTGCGCCGTGCGTCGTTGTGAACACCTAGCGATCTATGCCGCAGGGTTGAGCCGACAAACCGTGCCAAATCACCGCACCACATCACCCCTATGGCGGCGGATGCATGTCCAGCGTTCCTGCCTCTTCCAGCAACCACGTTCGAAAGCGCTCGGCCATGCCCTGTCGCAGGACCGAAGGCGACATGACAAAATCATAACCTATGTCCGTTTCAAGGCGCACGGGCAGCGCCGGAACCAGCATGCCTTGGTCCACCAGCCCGCGCAGGATCGGCAGGCTGCCCAGAACAACACCTTGCCCGGCGAGAGCCGCTTGCAGGGCTAGATTGTAGTCGCTGAAATAGACGTTTCGCTTGGCCTCAAAAGGCCCCAAACCGGCCTTTGACCAGAAATACTCAAAGTCGAACCAGCGCGCTGTTTCCTTGGCCCATGGCGCGGGTCGCAGATCCCAATGCAAGAACGTCTGCCCCATCAGCGCGGCCTGCTGATCCTCTGCGCCACGGCCCAGCAGTTGGGGACTGCACAGCGGCATTACGGCATCCCCAAACAAGCGCGCTGTTCGCTCTGGATCCTGCGCTGGCACACCATAGCGCACCGCGCCATCGATCCCGTCCCGCGACAAGTCCTTTATCTCCAGCGATGAGTCGATGAGCACGTCGATACCGGGATTGGCGTCGCGAAAATGCTGCAGTCTGGGAACCAGCCACGATTGGGCGAAAAAGGGTTCGGCGGAAATGACCAAGCGGGCCTGTGCTTGTGTTGACGGCACCATCATCCCGACTGCCTGTTCCAACGCCGCGAAGCCTTCTGACAATCGTCCGGCGCCTGCCTCTCCTGCTGCTGTCAGGGCCAGGCCCTGCCCCTGTCGTTCAATCAGCGGCACACCCAAGTGCGCTTCGAGCTTGGCGACCAACTGCTTTACCGCCGCCGGTGTAACACGCAGATTTTCTGCGGCGGCTTTGTAGCTTTTGGCCTGTGCTACCGCGTCAAAGGCGCGCAGTGCATTCAGTGAAGGCATAACATCAGTCATAGAAGTAAGTTTATCTAACTTCTCACAAAGATCAAATGAGTCGCCCTTCCGCGCTCAAGCACGATAGGCTCTAGCCCGAACATTGAGGAATAGGGGAATCGTTATGCTTGGTAGTGGTGACGGAAAAACACGCAGCGTCGTTCGAAACCAGCCGGGAACCGGTTGGGATTTCAATATGAGCCGCCATCGCTTTCATGCGCATGAAGCCGATATGGGGCCGTCCTACACGGTCTATAATCGGCGGTTCATGACGCTGAAGTATGATGGCCAAAGCGTCGAAGAGGGCTATTGGAAACTCCGTCAAGAAGCCGCCGTTCTGCATACGGGCGAGTATCCGGTCCAGTTCGAAGGACCAGACGCCGAGCGTTTGCTTGACCTGCTGTTCACCAAAGACATCACCAAAGTCAAACCCATGCGCTGCGGCTATGGCCTCGCCTGCTACCACGACGGCGGATTGATCGTTGACGGCGTGCTGATGCGACTATCAGCGGATAAATTCTGGTACGTGCAGGCGGACGGGGACTTTTACAGCTGGGCGCGGGCGCATTCGGTCGGGATGGACGTAAAGATCTCCGACCCCCGTGTGTATGTTTCGCAGGTGCAGGGACCAAATGCGCTGAAAATCCTCGAAGCCGCCAATGAGGGCGGAAAGCTGCCTGAGCCCTTCGGGTACTTCGCCGTTGCCCAAGTGAACCTTGGCGGGCAGCACGTCTATATCACCCGCACCGGCTACACCAACGAACTCGGTTGGGAGTTTTACGTTGAGCCCCATCACGATGCTGACGCGCTTTGGGCGCACCTTGAGCAAGCCGGCAAGCCCTTTGGGATGACGCTGTTCGGGCTGGATTCCATGAACGTCCGGCGCATTGAAGCCGGCATTTTGAATGCTGGCACCGACTTTGATGAAACGACCACCCCCTTTGACGTTGGATTGGGTCGGTTTGTCGATATGGACAAGGCTGACTTCATCGGCAAATCGGCGCTGGAATCGGCTTCAAAAGAGCCACGCCACACCGGGCTCAAGTGTCCCACCGCCGAGCCTGTGATCCAAGGCGAAATCATGCAAGGCGACACGGTCATTGGCCGCGTCACTGCCGCAGCCTTTTCACCCTTTTTGCAGCACGGAACCGGCCTCGCTTTGTTGGATCGCGCAGGGCACCAGAACGGCGAAGCTGTTCGCATCCGCTGCGTCGATGGCGCAATGCATGCGGGCGAGCTGCACGCTGCGCCTTTCTATGATGACCAAGCAGAAATCCCGCGGGGCAAGAAAGTCGATATTCCCACCCGAGGCTAAAGAGGCCGAAGGACTGTCGCTTAAAGCGACTTTCGAAAGATTTTATTTTCGATCTTTTTTATTTTTAATTTGCCTCATTTCACTCATGTGTGGGAGTGGAATGGGGCCGTTCACGCTGGCACCAGTGCTGAAAATTCGAAATTCAGAGCGTCTTTGGGAGGCGTTCAGGTTGGGGGATTTGTACCGTCTGCGTCTCCCGGACCGCCCATTAGGTACTCCACATGGCCGACAATGACGACAAGCCGATAGACGGTTCCAACGAGATCTTCTCAAACTCACTGCTGGAAGGGCGACGGTCGCCGAGTCCCGGCTTGTGGGACGAGATGCGGAGCTTTCTGGCCATCGCGCGCGCAGGCAGTTTGATGGGGGCGACGGAGACACTTGGCATCTCTCAACCCACTTTGTCACGCCGCTTGATGGTGCTGGAAGACCGCTTGGGCCAGCTGGTCATCCGCAAGCCGCACGGCATCGAGCTGACGACCAAAGGGCGTGAAGTTGCGGAACGGATTGCCAAGATTGATCTCGATTTCTCTGATCTGTTCGTCGCCTCGTCTGCGCCAACCTATCGCTCGGTTGTAAAAGTCGCAGCCACCGACGGCTTGGCGGCCTTTTGGCTGGCACCACACATCCCGGGTTTGATGCAACAGGGCATCCAAGTCAGTCTGGAAGTCATATCGCTACAAAACGTGCCGAACCTGAAAAAGAACGAGGTCGATGTCATCGTGGCCTTCCCTGTTCCGGTGCAGGATGACTTTATTGTTGAAGATCTCGGCACCATGCATCTGACCACCTTTGCATCGATGGAGTACATCAAACGGTTTGGTGTCCCAACCCGCGAAACCTTGAGCGAGCACCAGTTTGTCGGGAACCGGCAGTATCTCTCCATGAGCGATTTTTGGCAGAGTTGGTTGGCGGTCACCAAGGAAGCGCAATACATCGCCGGAACGGACATGAATGTAACCTACGCAACCATGATCAAGTCGGGCTTGGGCATCGGGTTGCTTGGCAATTACATGAACATGGACCCCTATTTGGTGCATGTCGATTTGGACGTGAACATCAGCCACGGGATCCGCATGTTCAGCTTGGAGCAAAAGCGCAATGACCCGGAAATCGCCGCAACAAAGCAGTGGATCCGCGGCATCTTTCGGGGGAACCCGTGGTTCAGTGAAACGCTGAATACAAACTTGGAAGTATCCAACTACGACCAGCGCGTCCGCTGGCTGATGAATCACTATTACAGCTGATCCTTTGCCTTTGCCTGCACTCGGCCTCTATTGCACCACCCGCTCACCGGTCGTCCGCAATCGCAGCAGCCGCGTGTGCCGATCAAGAACGTCCGCAGGCAACGCCGTCGGCAAACCGTCCAGCGCATACCGCTTGGCCTGTGAAAAGCGCACCAAAGTGTCGGCGGTCAATTCGAGCGCAGAGAGAAACTCAAGCTCAGCTTCGCGCGAGACATGATCTCGCTCCGTCGCGGTTAACACGTCCATCAACAGACACAACAGCTCAACCTTGCTCACCCGGCTGTCGTCCAACGTTTTGACGACCATCTCAGGCCGCCTGTTCGTAAGAATTTGGCTGGTCGAGCGCTGTTTCTTGTCGAAATAACATCACGGTATCCGCCTCTAACGTGACAGCGTCATTGCGCGCCGGAATCTCTTTGACCAGCTCCAAATAGCCATGCTCGTGGCCTTGAAAATGCGCCGGGGCTTTGTCCGATATATTGAACCCCATAAGACGCCAAAGACGAGCGGTTGCAGGCGCGGCATGGGTGACAATCCGCCGGTAACCTTTTTGCCCTGCATAGCGAGAAACGCTTTCGATGGCTTTGGGCAAGATGTGGCGATTGCGGTACTTGGGACGCACGCAAGCGCGCTCCAGCTTGACGAAGTCGCCAAAGAAGCGAAGCCGGACCGTGGACACGGGCTCATCACCAACATAACCCAGCGCGTGGGTGGCAAAATTGTCGTTCTCGTCAAACTCATGCGCAGCCGGAACGCCAACCTCTTCCAAGTTGCAAATCCCTCGGATCGCGGCGACGTGCATCATGTCCACCTGTGTCGTGGCCAGTTTGAAGTGGATGTCTTCGGGTCTAATCACGCTCGGCTCCTTCGATCCTGTTTCGAAGGTCAGGCTAGGCTTGGCTGGTTCAAGGGGGTTATAGCCCTGTTGAATAGCTCCTTAGAAAAACTTTTCAGGCAAAATCTGCAATTCTATAGAGAAATTCTCCATCTAAAACGCAACTCAAAATTTACTTATTGGTCTCATTTTCTGGCGCTTAGGGCTTGGTAACTCACGGCAGCGCGTGCTTAGATTTCTCCCATGACAGCTCTAGCACCAAACACCCACGGTCTGTGGGGCGACACGGCGGTATCGGCCCCCACCACGGCCCCGCTGACCCATGATCATGACACTGAAATTGCCATCATAGGCGCCGGTTTCACGGGCTTGAGGGCGGCGCTTGAACTGCGCGCAGAAGGCCGGGATGTTGCCGTGCTCGACAGCGGAGAAATCGGACAGGGTTGTTCCGGGCGAAACGGGGGACAGGTCAACCCGGGCTGGAAAATGGACCTGCATGAAATCACGGCGCACTATGGCCGCGACCATGCCCATCGTGCGCTTGAGTTGGCTAAATCCACCGTTCCGGCCCTGTCTGCGCTGATCAATGGCGAAGGTTTGCAATGCGCGTTCATCGAAAATGGCTATGTGCAAGGTGCCGTGGGCCAGCGGGGCATGGCCGCAATCAATCAGCGCGCCGCCCAGTGGGTTGAGCACGGCATCGATGCCGAAATTTTGTCGGCGAAGGCGGGCCAAGACTTGCTGGGTACTGAGGCCTATGACGGGGTGATGCTGCATGCCCAAGGCGGCAATCTGCATCCGCTGTCCTATGCCCGAGAATTGGGCCGCGTGGTGATCGAACGGGGTGGCCAGATTTTCACCGGTTCGCGGGCAACAACCATTGGGCAAACCGAGCAAGGCTTTACGGTCACCACGCAAGGCGGCTGCTTGCGAGCGCGAAAAGTGATCATCGCGACCAATGGATACACGGACCAACTTTGGCAGGGCTTGGCGCAGGCCGTGGTGCCGGTCGCCAGCTCGCTATCAGCAACGGCCCCCCTGCCTCAACACGTCGCCGAGGCCATTTTACCGGGCCGACACTCAGTCTCAGAGACGCGCCGGATACAGGTTTACTATCGCATGACCGAAGATCGCCGGTTTGTCATAGGTGGACGAGGCGCAACCTTTGGTCCCGCCGAACAAGGATCGACACAAGAAGTTCGCGCCATTGCACGGCGTTATTTTCCCGCGCTCGCCGACGTGGATTGGACCCACGATTGGGCCGGAACAGTGGCAATGACGTGGGATCACGCCCCCAAGCTGATGCGGCTGGCTGACGGCGTTTACGCAGGCATGGGCTTTAACGGTCGCGGGGTTGCAATGGCCACAGCCATGGGCGGACAGCTCGCCCACGCCGTATTGGACAAACCAACCGATCTGCCCATCACGGGGCTTTACCAAACACCGTTTCATGGGCTGCGAAAGCTGGGCATTTTTGGGACTTTGGCCCGAGGGCGTATCCTTGATCGCTTGGACCAGAATACCCGAGGCTAGCAAGCCCAAGCAGCGATGCTTGAGCCTGCTCGATAGATCGCCGGGCTAGTATGGGTGACAGCTCTTCGCTGGCATCCCGACGATTCGGATGGTTTCAACCTCGATGTTAAGGGGATAGCCCCCATCAACGCGGTCCCAAAGCTGGGCGACCAAGTAGTCGAGTTTTCGCATGCGGGCATCGATGGCCCCCGAAGGCTCGCTGTGCGCCCGATAGGAAATGCGCAGGGTGCTTCGCCCTTCTTTGAGCTTGCCAATCAACGCCCACAGTCCCGCTCTGGCTTGTTTATTCAAGCGGCTGGAGGATCCGATAAACGCACAATGGTTCAGATCGAGCGTTACAATACGATCCAAAGAAGCACCAAAGTTTGCCTTGGACACTTTACCCCGCGTCGCCCGGGTCACACGCGGGTTCTCTGTGGTCAGTCGGTAGCCTGCTGGCAGCGTTTCGGTGTCGAGCTTGAGCAGAACATTCGTGCCAATATCTTGATCCGGAATAGCGGCGCAAGGGACATGGAAACGGCCATGCTCGTCCGTTCGGATTTCCAGCGTGGTCCCGGAAACCAGCGCTGAGAGGCGGACAGCTGGAATACCGCCGTCTGGCAGCTCCTGATACCCATCGCCATCGCGGTCTCGGAACACCTGGCCGATAATCGTAGCGCAATCAAAGACGCTGGAAGGCTGCACGAGGATCGCGGCCTCCGCCACGGCGCTGGAGACCAACTGGCCCTGCCCCACCCCGCGGGAATCGATGGCGTAGGCTTGGTTCACGTACGTTCCAACATCCAAAGCAATGGTTGTGTCAGTTTGGAAGGACAGCGTGACGGCATCGCCGGGATTGAGGTCGAGATTGTTGAACTGCAGCACTGGGCCTTGGTTGCTGACCGTTACGCCATCAATGGTCACGGCCCCCAACCCATCGGGCACGGGGTAAGCGCCATTGTCCAACAGGTTCAAAGTCGGCGTCGTGCCCGTACTCGCGGCGCTGTTATCAATCTGATAGGTCGCGGCGATCGGCACGAAGCCGGCGGGTAAGACGTCGATGATGTCCACGTCAATGGCCGGGATCGCGCTCAAGTTTTCAACCGTGATCCGCCACGTTGCATATTCACCAACTTCAACGCCCCTGCTTACCGACTGCTTGGTCAGGCGGAGCGTCGGCAAAGCCGGGTCGGGCAACGGGCTGGCGTTGGCAAAGGTATTGGGCTCGCCCTCAATACGCGGAGCCGCCGGGTTATCGGTCGTTGGATCAAAGCCAGAGTCGGATTGATCAAAGGTGTAAATACCGGCATAGCGCGCCTGTGACAGGGTGTCGGGGTCGGCTTCTTCGGCGATGGCTTGTGCCTGATTGCCCAAATAGCGGGCCAGCGGCAGTTCGAAAGCAAAGGGATTGAAGCGCACCACGAATTGCAGCGCAAAAGACTCGCCAACGGCCAGTTGAGCGCCATCGAGCACGGTGACGCGCGGGTCGGCTGTTTCCGCCGATTGGCCCACCCACGACGGCTTGACCGTTTGGCCGCGCGTATCGGAACCGGACATATCGGTGTTCAGCGCTGCGCTGATTGAGGCATTGGCGGGGTCAGACTGGCGAACCACCACAGGGTTACCAACAACAGCAGCCCCCCGGTAAGGCGCCAGAATACCGGGATTTTCTGCCGCAATGTCGTACCATTCGTTCCAGAAATCATCGTCCACCAAGCGCAGTCCGGTCAGCGGCACTTCACCCGTATTCTGCACGGTGAGTTGGATCGTATGGTCGAAAACACCTGCCATATTCGGCACAGGGATGGGGTTGGGCAAGAACGCCTTCGCCAAGCCAAGGCGCGCCAACGGCAAGGTGGTTGGGTCGTCACCGGCGTCGGCGAGCGAGCCAGCGCCAGACGGGTCGCTGTCGAGAAGAGGGTTGCCGTCCCCGTCGGAATAGTCCTGCAAGCCGACATCGGGTGTGCCGTCGTTGTTGAGATCGACGCTGAAGGTTGTCAGGGCTGAATTGGTCCAACGGCCCTCTGCTTCTGGGTCGATTTCGAATTCAACATCGATTTCAAAAGTGACCTGCTCACACAAGCCCAGCGCATTCCCCGTCATCGCAAAAGCAGCGGTTGCCGCATTGCCGTCAAAGGCGTTCAGGCCGGCATTGGGCAGCGCGGTCCAAAGCGCGCTGCGCGACGTACACCGCGCATCGGCAACCCGGCCCGTAATGGGCGCATCGACAAAGGCAGCGCCACGCACGTTCACGATCCCCGGATGGTCAGCCAGTTGGTCGTCTAGGTCGAGGTTCAGCAGCGGCATGGATCCCGTGTTGATCCAGTCAAACTGGAACCGCGCCACAAAGACGTTCTCCAACGCTGTACCCGGCTCGGCTGAGGAGGTCAGGCGAGACGCCGCGCGCGATCCTGTTTGCGCCAATTGCACCACAGCATTCGCCGACGACGGCACAGCCGGAGACACGAGCGACTTTTCCGTCAGGAGCCCCGGCGCTGGTGTGGGATCATCATCGTTGTCTGCGTTGCCATCGTTATCACCGTCACTGCGGCCATCCTTGCCGGCGTCATCGTCTGAGCGATCAATGATCCGTGCCGAAGCCTGCGCCCCGTCCGTCGGAAGGGCTGAGGCCACAGCCGTATTCGTGAATCCACCCACGTGGGTCAGCGGGTCAAAGGGCACGGCAAAGCGGGTCGCCACGTGGTTGGCGTCGATGTCAATTTCGACACTGTAGGTCAGCGTCAGGAAGTCCCCAGCCGCCAGCTCAACCGTGTTTGGCGTGATCAACATATCATCACCGTAGACCGGGCTGGGCGGTGCCTGGGCATCGCCGCCGTCAAACAGGGGGTTCAGCCAATTGGCCGCAAGGGACGAGTCTGCACCCAGGCTGCTGTCTGCGTCGATCAATGTCGGCGCTTGCAAAATCTGAATGAACGCACGGCCAAAGGCAGAGGTCAGGTTATCGCTGATTTGCAGGTCGCTTAGGTCCAGCGTTCCCGTGTTCGTCACCCGCACCGTGTAGACGTATTCATAGCTTTGGCTGTTGACCACGCCCTGAATCGCCGTCAGCGCCTTGACCACTTTCAGCCCCGGAAAGCCGAACGGGGTTGGATCGTCGTTGGTCGGATCACCGTCGCCGTCGCTGTCACCGGGCGCGTCATCGCTTGGGTCGCCTTGACCGTCCAGATCCCCGTCGTTGTCCGACTGGTCCTGCACCGTCGGCTGGTCCATCGCCGGGTTGGGGTTGTCACCGGGGGCTTCGGTTCCGTCGTTCCTGTCGGCAACATCCGGACTGCCATCACGGTCGCTGTCGCTGTAGGCATAGCCAAACGCACTGTTGCCCAGCGCCGCGCTGGTCCCGTCCGGCGCAGTGATATCCACGATAAACGGATCGACAAACACGGTCACGTCAACATCGACCCTGTCACCGGGCTCCAACAGGCCAAGCGCGCCGGTGTTCGATGCGGTTGATACCAGCGTCGAGAAGAGGTTTGGGTCGCCGCTGCTGGCTAAATCCGCCGTGGAGCCTGCGGAAAAGCCATCAAAATTCGGGTTCAGCACGGGAGAGACGCTCAAGTCTGCGCCGGCGGTTGCTGCGTTGGTGAAGACCAGATCACTGACGCTGGCCCCAAGGAAGGCGTCCGCTTCACCGGCGGGGGTCGGCGCAAGACCGCTGGTGGTAAACTGCGCCTGCAGGTCATCGACCAGTTGCGGGTTCGTCAGGTTCGCTGAACCCGTGTTGGTCAGGGAAACGACAAAGACAAGCTGATAACAGAAGCCTTCGTCCGTTGCAGCGCTGCAATCAACGCCCGATGGTGTCGTACCGGTAAATGGGGTCGCAACACCGCGCTGCCCTTTGACAACGGTCAAATCAGGGATTGGGGTTGCCACCGGATCATCGAGTATGGCGCCGTTTTGATCAAAATCGTCATCCATGATGCCGTCACCATCCAGATCGGCTGGATTGGCGTCGTCTGAGATATCGCTGACGGCCACCACTTGCAGCGCGGTTCCGGCATTGGCGTCATGGTCCACGGTTTCGGGCGCTGTGGCACTGAGCCCATCCAAATCGACCGCCCCGCTGACAGATGCCGTGTTGGTCACCACGGAAATACGTCCCGAAGGGTCCGTTTGAAACAAATCGCGCAAGACCAAATCGGGGTCAAAGGTCACGATGATCTCCAGCTCAAAGGCGTCCCCGGGCATCAGCAAAGACGAAACGGGGGCCGTCGCAAAGCCTTGTCCGCCGCGCTGCAACAGCGCGCCGCCAGCGCCAGCTTGACCGGTGTATGCTGTGTTCAGCGAAACAAAACTGCCAACAGCACTCGGCGGCAGGACCAGCGCGGGGTTCAGGGCTGCTGCGAGGAAACCATCGCCAAACCCAAGCGCGACTTCATCCACCAGCTGCAAATTGGCCAGTGCGCTGGCGCCCGTGTTCTCGACGCGCAATCGATAGCGGGCATCGAGTGCCTGCGCGGGGGCGTTGTTTGCTGCTGTCGGTTCAACCTGCGTCAGGTGCTTGGTGAGCACCAACGCGCCTGTTGGTGTTCCGCCGTTCCGGTTCCCCGTTTGCGGCTCAGCCCCTTGGTCGGACAGAATGATCGCCGTGGCCGGGTCGCTTGGGTCATAGGCGGCAAGCCTGTGCTGGTAAACGGAAAGGGCCGTGTTATCGGCGGCAAAGTCGGGGTGAAGCGGATCAAAGGTTGCCGTCATCAGAACCTGCAACCGATCGCCAACCTGCAGAACGCCGCTGCCACTGAGCACATCGGCCGCAGAACCGGCTTGATCCACGCTTGGCGATGCGCCGCAGCCCAAGGACTGGCTACCGCCGCGATAGCCGCTGTTCACACCAATACCGCCCGAGCCGAGCCCGCCGGGCACGTAGTCCCCCAGCTGAATATCGGGCACTTCAGAGGCAACAAAGGCATCGCCAAAGTTACAGGCCAGATCGTCGATCAAGCTCAGGTTATAAACCGGTACATTGCCCTGATTGATGAGGTCGAATTTCCACGTCAGCGTCATAAAATCACGATCCGCAGCAGGGGCCGTTGCCACCAATTGCTTGGTCAACCCCAGAACGGGCAGCGTGGCGAGGGTCGGATCATCTTCGTCCGGCACCCCGTCGCTCGCCCTTGATGCGCGGCCATTGTCTTCCGTCAGTGGATCAACATCGCCAGCGCCTGTACCATCATCGCCGCCGTCGGGGTCTGTCCCCGTGGTGGACTCGTCACGGACGCGACTGCCATCCAACACGCCATCGCCGTTGGCATCATAGGCAGCGCTCGCCACAACTTTGTTCCCAAAGCGCACCGCCGAAAGGTTCGCCACAGTCGAGAAATCGTAGGTCAGGGAATAGGCCAAAGTCACCCGGTCGCCCGGTGCAAGACAATTTCCAGCCGTTGCCGTCCCTTGGCCACCGGTGGATGCAAGCACGTTCGCCTGTTGCTCGCCCCCGTCAAATCCGGCTTGGAAGGTCCATGTCGCGGCCCCGCAATCCGCACTGGCCGGTGCGACGACCACAAAACCGCCTCCGCTCAACCGATCGCCGCTTGTTGCGCCAGTGACCTGCAAACCGACCGCTGCGGGATCCAGCGCTAGCAAGGCCACCTGATCGTCGCTTAAGCCCAGATTATAGACAGGCAGGTCACCAAAGTTTTCGATAACCAAGTTGAACACCTGTGTCAGGGTCTGGGCCTGTGTATCAATGTCGAGGTTCACAATGGTTTTGGCCACGCCGATCGACGGACGCAACAAGGGCGTCGGCAGGCTCGGATCAGTGGGCTGGTTGGGATCACCCGTAATGGAATCCGAGGCGTCATCACGCACCTCAACCGGACCATCAATGACGCCGTCGCTGTTCGTATCAACTTGATCCGCCGTTTGATCGCCATTGGCATCGAGGAAGCCGTAAGCAGCCCCAAGGTTGACCAGTGGGACAGGCTCACCAAGGGCATCGGTCGGCGCTGCAGAAGGGTCAACCGATGCGGTTACTTCTACCGCAACAAAACGACCAACCGGCAAGCTGAAACCCGCTTGCAGAAGATCAATGGCCGTGCGCCCGTCAAAATCCGTGCTGGCCGCTGCGCCCGTTTGCAACGCCATACCCGCAAAGATCGCGGGCAGCTCACTCGCAGGCAAGGTGCTCAACACGTCAATACGGGCACCGACATCCACGCCGCCTTGGGCCGCGCTCACGAAAGCATCGCCAAACTGATCGGCAAAGGCCTCTTGCACGTTGACGTTTGCCAGCGGGCTGCTGCCCGTATTCACGGCAACAAGGCGGTAGGTAACGTCCAGCAAACGGGGATCGCTCTGGTTCTGCTCGACACGTTCCAGCGACTTCAGCGCCGCGATACCCGGCACGGTCGTTGGGGTCTCGGTACCCATTGGGCCGACATCGAACGGGCTTCGGCTTTGGCCTTGAACCGGCGGGAAGCCGGTTGGTGCTTTGGGGTCAATGGCTTGACCCAGCACCTGGTTCACGCCGGCGAAATCTGGCTGGCTGAACGTATCCAGCGGCACCGTTACAACAAAGCGAATGATCGCGCCCGCAGGCAGAAGCGCGTCAGCCCACGATGCGGCGGTTGCATCAATCAACCACGTCCCACCCAAGCCCGTCGCCGCGTCCCCTGAAAAACGAGACAGGTTCGCGCTCAAGCCCGCGGCTTCCGCTGCTGCGCTGCCCATGAGCGTGGTTCCATCAGCGGTGGTGAAGGATCCAAGCGCGACCGAAGCCGGCTCACGCGAGGCGTCAAAGGCATCGCCAAAAGCGGTCTCAAGGTCTTCAAAAATCTGCAACCGCGTCAGCGGCACCTCGCCGGTATTTTCCGCCGTGATCAAAAAGCGGACATCGGCGATGTGATCGCGCTGCGAATAGCCAATGACCGACTTTGTAAGCTCAATATCGGCCAAGGCAACGGGCGTCGGATTGCCCTTTGTCGCCCCACCGGTGCCATTCTGATCCTCAGCAGGTGCGCTGTCGCCATCGGAAAGATCGGTTGCATCGGGTCCGGGATCCGCCGACGCATTTGCGGCGTCTCCGGCTTGGGCGTTCAAGGGGTTGGGGTCGCGGTAATCTTCGATGCCGTCGCCATCGGCATCAGCGTAGGCCGTGACCGTCGCCTGATTGAGGATTTGCTCTCCGGTGGGAAGATTGCCGTAAGCGGTCAAGTCCATGACAAATCGGGCTTCCACGGACACCGTAATGCGCTCGCCAACGGCCAGCTGTCCCGCGCCCGGTGTAGACGCGCCCGGTGTGGCCGCACCAAGGGTGATCGCTGATCCATCGACGAGGAAACCACTGTTGCTCGCGTCAAAGTCATCAACCGAACCGCCAACGCCTGAATGCACATAACTGGTTGTTGTGGGGCCACTGACCAGCGACTGCAGCACATCGCCAGAGAGATTGGGTGTGCGGTTCATGTTCAGAAACGCATCGGACAAGGACACGGTCGTCAGTGCGGTTGAACCGGTATTTTCGAGCACATAGCTGAAACCAACCAGCACGGTCCGTCGCGTCGCATCGTTCGGGCTGTCAGCATCGGGGCCGACATCGATCAGCGACGTCGCTGTCTTGGTCAGGGTCACTTGCGGCAGACTGATCATCGTTGGCGTATCCGCCATCGTATCGGGATCAAAGGCGGACGGGTTATCGACAGTCGGGTCTAAGCCCTGCTCGGACGTGTCACCCATCACCAAGCCTTGCGTCAGCTCGCGACCATAGAGCGTCCCTTGGTTCTCCAGCAAAGGCATGTAGAACAAATCCGACGCGCCATCAGGATCGATCAGCGCGACAAGCTCGACCACAAAGCCTTCTCCAGCCGCTAAGACCCGGCCACCGGGCAAGCCAAGCAGGTCGAGGCTGTCACCCGTGCCAACGCCCGAATAATCGCTGTTGCCCGGGATCCCCGTACCAACCCAAGCAGGGGTGGCATAGGTCAGGCCAGAAAAGGTCTGTGCGGTTCCATTGCTGCCCAACGGCAGGATTTGCGGCGTGGACAGGGTTTGTAGAAACGCGCCACCCAATTGCCCCGCAAGCCCGTCTTCCAAAACCAACTGCTCAACGCCTTCGGTTCCATTGTTCAGGGCAACGAAAGTAAAGGTGACGGCCATGGTGTCACTGTCGGTTTGCGGCACGATCTGCGTGACGGCCTTGGACAAGGCAAGGTGGCCAAACAGCAATGATGTCGGGTCATCGTTCAGGGTCTGTGAATCGCGATCTGGGCCGTCAACAGCCGCTGCTGAGGCGTGATCGCTATGGCCTGCATTGATGGTTTTTGGATCTCGTCCAGCATCGCTGAGGTCAGCGACAGGATCGCTGGGGGCATTGCCTTGTGCCGTGCTGGCCGCCGCGTCAAAGCGGGCCTGTGCCGATTCATCATAATCCGGAACGCCATCACCGTCGCTGTCTGGATAAGCCTGTGCCAGCGCCGAGTTGCGCGCAGGATTGGCGGCAATCAAGGCCGGATTCACGGTCACCACCGTGCGGAAGCGACACACCTCGCCTATGGGCAAGAATGACGGTTGGGTTTGATCGATCAGTTCGCTGGCAGCGTTGGTGCCTGCAAAAGTCAGATTGAGCGCAAACGAACCAACACGGCCCCCAGCGCCCTCACCCCGGCATTCAACCGCTTGGGCGATCTGGCCGGTGCGCGAGCCTTGCGTTGACGGCAAGACGACAGACCCAGCGCCCAATTGCGCTTCGACTGCATCGGTGATGGACAGCCCAAGCAGCGGCGCAGCGCCAATGTTGGCGACGGCGAACTCAAACGTCACGTCCACCCACGCCCCACTTGCGGCATTCGCGGTTGAGCCCACGAAGTCCTTGGTCAGCGCAATCTCAGAGACGAACAAAGGGGTTGGGTCTGAACGACTGCCCTGTGTTTCGCCCTCATTCTCAGTGTCATTGCTCGACGTCGGATCGATCCCGTTGTCGGAGCGGGTTTCTAGCACGTCGTCCCGAGCATCCGTGGCAACCAATCGACCTTGGTTCATGAAAGGATAGATACTGGGCGCCGTCGCCCGATCAGGATCAATTTCGGCCACAACGCGGACTTCGAACCCCTCCCCCGGTTCTAAAACAGTCGCCTCAGTGATGAAGCTGCTGCCGCCCTGCAATAAATCGGTTTCCGGCACGCCAAGCGCGGCGCGGCCCGTGAAGGTCGAGTTGCCCGCGACGACCGCCGTCACGAATGCATCCGGACCAGCGGTGGCCCACGCCGATTGCCCTGTCCACTGCCCCGCAGGACCGATTTCCACGCGATAGGCGTTCGCGGTGCTCGACCGCTGTTCCGTGACAACGGAGACAAAAGCAGCATCAAAGTTGGCGGCAAAATGCTCGTAGAGATGCAAGTCCGAGAGCGCCGTGTTCCCGCTGTTCACCACGGCAAAGATAAAGCCGACATCGATATTCCCGATGGTGCCCGACGAAGCATCCGCAAACACCATCTGCACGTCTTTGGCGAGACCCATTGCCGAGAGGTTGAGTGTCGTTGGGTCGTCGTTCAGATCGGAGCCATCCGCGTCCGGCCCTTCGTTCAGCCCGCTTGCATGATCGAGGGCTTCTGGGTTGATCGTATCCGGGTCAAAGCCGCTGTCGCTGTCGTCTTGTGTATCCGGTGCACCCCGCAAACCGCCTTGGGTCGCAATCGCTGCATCAAAGGGCGCGCTGTCTTGACGATCCGCCACACCATCACCGTCTGCATCAGACCAGCCGCTTGCCCGCGCCGTCAGGGCATTGGCAAGATCGGTGTCGATCATGGTCAGATCGAGGGTCACACGGGCCGTAAACTCGCATCGATCACCGGGCATCAGCACGTTTTCGTTTGCCAGCGCCTGATCGACCAGATCCGGCTCGCTTGCCGTGCCGGTCCAGTCCGCATTCAAGCGCAGTGCGCTGCTTCCCGGTCCACTGCACAGCACGCCAGAGACGATGCCCGTTTGCGCACCTGCGCCCGTCTGCACCACACCCGTCCCCATCACCGCTTCCAGATCGTTGAGGATCGAGATATTTGTCAGCGGGACGGAGCCGTTGTTGTCGATGTTGAAGGTCAACTGAACATCGCGCCAATCTGGATTAGAACTGTTGACGGCGATCGCCTGTGTCGGGGCGAGGGCTTGGGTCAGCTCAATCCGCGAAATCAGCGCTGCGGTCGGGTCACTCGGACTGCCTGCCGCTTCAAAGGCTTCCCCTTCATCGTTGTTCAAAGGGTTCAGGCCGCTGTCACTCAGGGCGCTGACCCGCACGCTCGGGCCTTCAACAGGCAATCCGCTGGCTTCGGCCTGGTTCATCAATGGCAGACGATTGCTGGCAACCGCGCCATCTGGATCAACCTCGATGGTGAAGCGGATCTCGATACCTTCGCCCGCACCCAAGGCATCATTGGCTGCAATACCAGCGTTTGCGCCTCCGAGCAGCTCGTCATTCGGGGAAAAGCCGCTGTAGTCGAGGTTACCAGCAGGTGCGCCGTTGCTCCATGCCGGGGCCAGCCCCCATGATCCATCGCCACTAAACGCGCCCGGACCGCCGATGGTGGGCGCCTGAACCACACCAACAAAGCTCGATCCAAACTGACTGGCCAAATCGTCCCTGACACTCAGGGTATCCAGACCCACGTTCCCGGTGTTTAGGACCGTGACCACATAGGTGATGTCATAGTGACCCAATTGGCCCGACGTTGCCGACACAGGGTCGCCCATGACAGCCTTATCAGCGGCAATATTCGCCGCCAGCGGGAACAGCCCGAAATCAGCATCCGTTTCTGCAACACCAAGCATCACGGTAAAGCAGTAAGGCGACGCTTGCGCATCATCCCCTTGGGTCGCCCGAAACGCCTCTGGCGCGGCCAATTCCACACAATAGGCGCCCGGCTCTACTGCGTTGAACAGGTATTGGCCCAAGGAATCCGTGACCATGGAGCCTCGGGACTCGCCAGCATCCAGCACGGCGTTGCCATCGCTGTTTTCATACAACGTGACCTGAACGCCGCTTTGCCCATCCTCATTTGCGTCCAGCAAGCCGTCGCCATCGGTATCGATGAAGACGAAGTCACCAACACTGGTAAAGGCCACAAACCCAAAGTCTGCCAAAGTGTTCGCAACACCGTCAGCGGCTGTGGTGGTGTAAGGACTGGTGCGCGCCTGATCATCCGCATTGGCATCCGGCCCTGCATTGGTGGCGCTAAAGCCCGTCGGCGTGATGACTTCAACCGTGTAGGTTCCCGCCGCTACATCGATAAAGGCGTAACTGCCGTCACCGGCCGTCGTCACACTGTCGTAAAGCGTGCCAGTGGCGTCAAACAGATCGACCACCACACCCTCGATCCCCGGCTCGTCCGCATCGCGAACGCCGTCAAGATCAAGATCCTCAAACACCACGTCTCCAATCGAGCCAAACGGCGCAAAGGCAAAGTCGGCGTCTTCGATGTCACCGTCACTGACCACAAAGGCATAGGGGCTTGTCTGACTGTCCTCACCGGTCCCATCAATCAGCGTAAAGTGTTCCGGTCCCGTCACTTCGATCACATAGCTGCCGGGACGCACGGGGTCGAAGATATAGGCTCCATCCGCGCCGGTGACCGTGCTCTCCAGCAGCACGCCAGCACCATCGCGCAGATTGACAACAACCCCGCCCAGCGGCTCGTCTTCGGCGTCAAACAGTCCATCGGAATCCTGATCCACGAACACAAAGTCACCCACCCGAACGCCGGGCAAAATCTCGTGGGTCGTGGGGTCTCGTTCCTCGATACTGTCCGGATCATCCGAACGCAGGCTGCCCCCAAACACCCCTGGCAAACCCGTCAGTACAGCTTGGTTTTCAACCGATCCAGCCACCGCATCAAAATCAATCTGCGCTTGCATCGACAGACAGAATGAGGATGCAGGCGGCAGCGTCATATTTGAGATTTGCAGCGTCTGGTTGTTGTTGCTGAGGGTGGGGGTGCCGCCCAGCGCTGTGGTCGAACCCGTGAACGTCCCGGTGCACGATGGATCCACCGCCAGCGAGTCGGCAACCCACCGGCCATCATAGCTCAGCGTGTCATCCAGACTGAAACCAGCAAACGTCGCCACCGTTGGATTGCCGATCTCAAAGGTGTAGGTGACACGCTGATCAGGCAGATGCTCGCGCGCATCGACCGACTTGGTGAAGCCGGGACGGAAGGCACAGGAGGCACCATCGTTATGAATGGTGGGGCCGATTCCGGCTCCAAATCGCTCAATGGTCAGTGCATCGATATCAACCTTGAAGATCACACCTTCATTGCTGAACACAAACAACTCACCCAAGGCATTGAACCACGTTGCCCCCGAAGACGCACCGATTCTGTCCCCGGTCATGGTCTGGCTCACAATGGTGTACGTCGGGTCATTGAGGTCAATCGACAACAAACGGCGGCTTTCAAAGCCAACTGAAAACAGGTTCTGCGTGACAGGATCGAAGGAGAAATCGTGAAAATCCTGGGTGTTGAAGCTATACGTTTGAAGCGTTTCAAAGGTAACAGGCCCACCCCGGCTTGCTGGCTCCAAGTCCAGTCGCAGCAGAACAAAATTCCCCCCGTTCGCGGTGCTGGGGGTGAGAATGTAATAGTTGCCGTCCCCATCTGCGGTCGCAACATTACTCCCGCCTGAGTCCCAGATCACAGATGGATCCGCCGCACTTACGGGGGCGCCCAAGTTCACAAAAGTGCCGTCCGCGCCGATCCGGAACAACTCGCCGATATTCGATGGGTTACTCGGTGCCCCATTAGACGTGGCATAGAGGAAGCCGTCGTTTACGTTGAACGCCAGCGCGTTAAACACATCATTAAACGGCGCTTCGGCAAATTCGGAATAGACGTATATCCCGTTCTCAACCTCCAGCGAAAACACCACGGACGGCTCCGTGAAGTCACCATTTGCATCACTAAAGCGCGCAACTTGATAGATCGAGCCGTCGCAGGTAAAGGGTGCGCCGAGGCCGGTGATGGGGGCGTAAAAGCCGAAGTCTGCATCGTCTTCCGACTGCCCCAGCACCAGTGTGAAGCAATAGGGCGAGCTTTGACCGCCCGCTCCCACACTCAGCTCAAAGCCAGCAGGCCCATCTGCAGTGACACAGTAATCCCCCGGCTCAATCTCGGTGAATTCATACCCGCCCAGGCCATCTGTGACCCGTGTACCCACCGTCTCAGCAGCGCTGCGCACACCATCGCCGTCGCTGTTTTCGTACAGCGTGACCAAGACATCACTCAACCCGGCTTCATTTGCGTCGTGTGAGCCGTTGTTGTTGAGATCTTCGTAGACCTGATTCCCGACCGATGGAAACGGGCCGTAGCCAATATCGGCCGCCAGAAAGTCTTCATCTGTGTTGACGGTAAAGCAAAGAGGATCGCCCGGCGCGTCCGTGGGCGTTGTCGGCAGGACATTCCCCTCAAGCGCTGACGTGATACAATAATCGCCGGGAAAAATGCCGTCGAAGGCATAGGGCGTATCGGCCTGAGTGACCAAGGTTTCCGAGTAATCATCGCCATCAAAAACGCCGTCACCGTCCGTGTTATCAAACAGGCGGACTTCCGCACCGGCAAGCAGCCCTTCGCCGACAGCGCGGGTGCCGTCAAAATCCGTGTCGAGGTAAACCTCGTCACCAACCGACGTTGGCGCGGGGCACAGTCCGGCGATTTGACCGCGCAACGTGTTTCCGGGCTTAGATACCGTTCCCAAACCGTCAGCCGAAACTTGAACCAGATTTTCGAGCTGGATTTCTTTAAAGCCACAGCCTCCGCTCTGCGGCTGCGTTTGATAGCAGATCTCGGCCGGCTTATTGGACGAATAGCGCACAACACTTTGTGGCGCTGGATCAACAAATGGATTTTCGGCACCCGCGACGAGCGTGGCTTCGATCTGGTAATAGAGGGCATCAACGGTATTGGGATCGACGAATGAGAGCGACAGGGGATCCGGCGCGCCGACATCACCGCTGGCCGTGTAATCATGCTGGCCAATTTGGTTTTGCAGCAGCGCGTCCGAAAAGAATGAAACGGTCAGACTTGTAAAATCACCGAGATCCAGACCCTCCAAGGTAAAATCCAGCCATTCGCCCGCGAAACCATCCAGTCCCGTGCTGCAAAAGCTATCAACGTACTGCCCACGGCGCAGGACGGTGACAGACTCTGTCCGGCAGGGCGACGTTCCCGTCTCGCGATCAAACGTGTAGGCAAGGTTGGTATTGCCCAAGGCGAACAGACAACCGGTCACCGGGTCTTCAGTAATGGCGTAATCTTCAGTCCCCGCATTGGGATCATTGGACGCAATCGCGATTCCGGTGTCTCCGGTCGGATCATAGCCCCAGTTGGCGCACGCATCGCGCGTAGACCAATCAAAACAAACCACCCCGCTTACGTTGGGCAAGTTGGTATTTTTGAAAAAGGGCGCAAAATATGTTTGATTTTCCACGGCATCATAGAATTCGTCGCCGGGTATGAAATCGTCAGGGTTAATCAAATTCCCACGAAACTCAGCACCAACACCGTTTGCAACACTGCTAAAATCCACCACAGTCCCGGAGCCATCAAGCGGTAAACATCGCGCATTTCTGAGAGGAGATGCAGAGACGCAAAACGCCGTTGGAGCGCCGATCACATCACGGTCAAAGTGGATAAAGGGATAGTTTGATGAGCTTGTATGCGTTAATTGAGCGTCGCTAAACCCAGCGCACAGCCCGCCTGTATTCAGATCCAGACACAGGCCGTAAATGCCTTTCAAACCGGCGGCGTTTTGTGACACTGAGCGATAATTTAGGGCCAAGTAAAGCTTCTGATCCAACAGCTCAAAGTCCATGAATGCCCGTACACCTGTGCGAGTGATGGGGCCAGCCCCAACAATAGCGCTTGCGTGCGGTTGCTGATTTGCAACGACGTTGACGCCATCAGCAAAGTCGATGCTTGGCTCGCCTGTACAGGCCGAATTGGTGGTTGGGTTAAAACAGTGCGCCGTTAGGCGGTTATCAACCGACCACCACTGTGTGTTGCTGACCTTTCCAAATCCGATCAAAGGGTCATCATGCGGTATGGCGGGGGCATCGGTGACGTTGCCGAACGCCGTAAACCCACATTCATTTTCCGTGACGATATTCCAACAACTCACGCCATAGCGATCCCCCCCCAGTTGGCGTCCCACAAAATAATAGTGGTCGCCAAAAATTTCATAACCGCGATTGTTTGCGGTTGTTGGAACATGCAGACCCTCAGACGTGAAGGACTTGGGATAGGTGGGGCAGGCCTCGCCGGTTTGAGACGAAAAGCAGCTGGTGGAGAATTCATTCCAGTGATGGGCCGTGTAGAAAATGCGGTCTGTGCTTGGGTGAAACACGACCTTCCACCCATCACCGCTGCCTACCGGGAACTGGAAGCTTGAGACATCAAGGCTCTTTTCCAGCGTCTCGATGGTGCTGATGGATGTTCTCGAAATCTGGGTCGCTGTGCCCTGCAATTCCGTGGTCGCACTGGTCAGGGTCGATTCATTGAAATCAAATTCCCCTGAATGAGTCAGGGATCCGGGCACATAGGCATGGTCGCCGATAAAGGTGTCCGTCAGCGTCACGTTGTTTTGAGCTGGCTGGACAAGCCTAAGCTTAACAACCCAGTCGATAACATCGTCCTGAGCCACGATTTCAGCACTGCCCGTACTATTGGCCGTTCCCGCCTTTTCAACAAAGAGCAGGGCTTCATCCAGCTCGAATTGAGCCTTCGCGTCGGTCGCGAGCACAATGAAACCAATCAAGACAACAGCGCAGCCGACGGCGCCCCGCGTGCAATGTCGCAACGCTAAACCAAGCCCGTTTTTGAAACTCTGGGCCAAAGGTGAAAGCACACTTACGGGGGAGTTAGACTGGGTAACCATCAAATATGTTCGCCTGAATTCGCGTTATTAAAATGCAACCGGCTTATAATTTGATGCCGTTGCCCGCATTTTAGTTCGCAACAACTAGGCCAACCGCCATTATTTAGACGGTTATAATTATGATGGTATGCGCGCTTTACGATATATCTGCCGTAAGTGCATTCTGTAGCTTTTTTCCCCGAACTTCTCCGCCTTTACTGCTTGTTTCGCCCCATACTTGGGTAGGAAGCAGAGGGATGACACACTTCTGGCGCGGGAGATCACCGCTTCTATCGTTGAAATTTGCAGCGAACCTCACCCTATCCGCGTTAAAAACGAACGCCGAAGCAAACAGGTATTTTCGCCAAAATCAGCGCGGCGCTTAGTGGAATCGACTTGGCGATACATCCCCCATGTCGGGATGACGAAGCCATCAAATGCCGCTTGAGGGTCCGAATGAACCTTCAATAATCTCAAAATTTGCTCAACAATGCGGGTGTTTGGGAGCTAAGAGCTTGCGTTATTGCAATGCAGAACTTACCCAAGAGTATCCCTCACGCATCAATGCGGAGGTCAAGCCTGTGCAGTGCTCCAAAGGTGCGCCCGCTCACAGGTCCGTTCAAAGGCGCACCAACGTCCCTACAGGAGTAAACGCTATGAAAAAGATTCTTGTTGCCAGCCTTGCACTGTTCGCGACCGCGAGTGTTGCTTCCGCTCAAACCGTTCGCCTGGGCACCGAAGGTGCTTACATGCCTTGGAACGGCCTCGACGAAAACAACGAAGTCATTGGCTTTGAGCGTGAAGTGGGCGATGCCCTCTGTGAAATCGCTGGCCTGACCTGCGAGTGGGTTATCAACGATTGGGATTCCATTATCCCGAACCTCGTTGCCGGTAACTACGACGCGATTATCGCTGGCATGTCCATTACCGCTGAGCGTGACGAAGTCATCGACTTCAGCGCTGAGTACTACCCACCATCCCCATCTTTGTACGTGGCTCTGGCCGGTGGTTCTGCGAGCGGCGTAATCGCTGCACAGACCAACACCATTCAGGCTGGCTATGTTGCTGAAGCTGGTGGTGACCTGATCGAGTTCTCGACCCCTGACGAAACCATCGCGGCGGTTAAGTCCGGCGAAGCGGACGCTGTTCTCGCTGACGGAGACTACCTGCTGCCGATCGTTGAAGAGTCTGGCGGCATGTTGGAAGTTGTTGGTGATTCCGTCTACATCGGCGGCGGCGTTGGCATGGGTATCCGTGAGACCGACGGCGACCTGAAAGCGGCGATGGACGCAGCAATTGAGCAGATGAAGGGCGACGGTTCCCTGAACGCTCTGATCACCAAGTGGTTCGATGCGGGCAGCGCTGTCTACTAAGACGGACGTCCGATCTATCGGTTAGAAAAGGGTCGCTTCGGCGGCCCTTTTTTGTTGTCGGTCATGCGTGAAAGTCTGCGAGGCTGTTCACGGCCTCTTCTGGGCCTTCGACATCAATCACCGCCCCCTCCTCGGTAAAACGACGATCCAGAATAATCAGGGGCGCGTGAGCGATCATCGCCTCAAGCTCGGAGGCCTTGGCAAAACCCACTTTGAGCGTTGCCCGAACCCTTCGAGACCAAGGCACCAAGGGCGCCTGCTCCAAAGCGGCCTTCACCGCACCGGGGTAAGCCCGCGCCAACCCACCAGTCCCCAGCTTTGTCCCACCAAAGTAGCGCACGACAACCGCGCCAACATCGATCAACCGCCGCCCGATCAGCAGCTTGAGAATAGGCATGCCCGACGTACCCGACGGCTCGCCGTCATCCTTGGCGCTTTCTTCGATCTGGTTGTTGGGATGGATGAGGCGAAACGCGGTGACGTGGTGATTGGCCTTGGGGTGCTCAGCGCGCAGCTGATCCAATCGCTCGGCAAAGGACGCAATCGGCACGACGTAGGCCAGAAACCGGGACTTCCGTTCCTCGGTTTCACCAAACGCTTCCTGTTCGAGCGTTAGCAAGTCCACACCAGCCGCCCTTTCGCGCTGCGTTTGCCCGACCGGGACCGCGTTTTAAGCGGTTTCAGCGAACAACTCCCGGCCAATGAGCATGCGTCGGATCTCGCTGGTACCAGCCCCAATTTCGTAGAGCTTGGCATCGCGCAGCAAACGCCCGGTTGCGTAGTCATTGACGTAACCGTTGCCGCCCAGCGCCTGTATCGCCTCCAAAGCAAGCTGAGTGGCTTTTTCAGCCGCATAGAGAATGCACCCCGCCGCATCTTTACGCGTTGTCTCGCCGCGATCACAGGCTTGCGCGACCGCGTAAACATAGGCGCGGCAGGCGTTCATCGTGGTGTACATGTCCGCCAGCTTTCCCTGCATGAGTTGAAAGGTGCCGATGGGCTGACCGAATTGCTCACGCTCGTGAACATAGGGAACCACGACATCCATAGCCGCTGCCATAATACCCAGCGGCCCCGCCGCGAGAACCACGCGCTCATAGTCCAGACCAGACATGAGAACGTTGACGCCCTTGCCTTCCTCACCCAACACATTCTCGAACGGAACCTCGCAGTCGTCGAAAATCAACTCCGCCGTGTTTGATCCGCGCATGCCCAGCTTGTCGAGTTTTTGCCCGGTGGAGAAACCCACCATGTCGCGCTCTATCAGAAAGGCCGTGATCCCGTGCGGGCCGGCATCAGGGTCAGATTTTGCATAAACCACCAGCGTGTTGGCATCGGGGGCGTTGGTGATCCACATCTTACTGCCATTGAGCACAAAGCGGTCGTTCCGCTTTTCAGCGCGCAATTTCATCGACACAACATCCGATCCAGCGCCGCTTTCAGACATTGCAAGTGAACCGACGTGCGCGCCAGAGATCAGCGGCGGCAAGTACTGCTGGCGTTGTTCCGCATTGCCCCAGCGCGCGATTTGATTGACGCAAAGGTTGGAATGCGCGCCGTAGGACAGGCCGACAGAGGCGGAGGCGCGAGACACTTCTTCAACAGCAACCGCGTGGGCCAAATACCCAAGCCCCAAGCCGCCTTCGGCTTCGGGTACAGTGATACCGTGCATGCCCAAGGCACCCATCTCGGCCCACAGCTCTCGCGGCATTGCGTTGGATTGATCAATCTCCTGCGCCAGCGGCGCGAGGCGTTCTTGCGCCCAACGGCGCACGGTTGACCGTATGGCATCGATTTCTTCGCCGTGATGAAAGTTCATGACGTGATCGAACATGGACTGCGCCCCTTTTGTTGTCTTGCCTCAGTCCAGCCTAAAGCGTGGACAGCAGCAACATCAAAATAGACGCAAGAATGAACATCATGCCAACCCATTCGGTTCGGGTTGGCCGCTCTTTGAACATTAAAAAGGTGAGGATCACGGCGGCAAAGAACTCGACCTGACCAACAGACTTAACCAAAGCCGGCGACATCAGGACATAGCCCACAAACCAGCAGGCCGATCCCAGCGCCGAAAGCAGCCCCGTGTAGGCCATTGGCCGCAAGCGTTTGGTGACGCGGCCAAACTCGGACGCGTCGCGCAAGGCCATGACGGTGATCACCGCCACGCACTGAATAATCAACAGCCCCACCAGTGTGGTCATACCCGCCACCGCTGGCGACACCTGCACGCCGACTTCCGCCGCATCGCGGATCAGGACCAACCCGCCTTCTCGCAGCGTTAGCGACGTGGCAGCCAGCAACGCACCGCCCGATAACCCCAACCACGCCGAGCGCAAATCCCAGACGGACCCGCCAGTGTTGCCCAGCTTGGCCCGCGTGATGACCACGACGCCGATGACAGAGACAAGGATCGCCATCCATTGCAATCCGCTGAGGTACTGCGCAAAAAACGGCGTGGAACCCACAATCGCGACCAGCACCACTTCGGTCTTCACGTAGACCACACCAATCGCAAGGTTTCGCTTCCCGAGCAAAATTGTCTGCTGAACGGTTGCGAGAATCTGCAAGCCCGCAGCGGCAGCGGTCCAGAGCCAAAATGTCAGGGAAAGTTTGGGCGGGGCCGCGCACAGGATAAGCAGCGCCACCAGAATCAGCACGGCCCACGGCAAACCGAATAAGCATCGCGCCAGTGCCGCGCTCCACGACGAGAGCTGAATATCCGCCGTCGTCGATTGTGAAAGGGCCTTTTGCCCCGCAACCCGCAAGGCCTGAAAGACCCCTGCGGCCATACCGAGCAGGATCCAAGGTTCAAAGAGACTCATGGGCCCAAAACAACACAGGCCGTTTGACTTCGATAGTCAAACGGCCCGGTTAAGTTCATAAGGCTGCAATGCGTCTGGGTGGGAGGAGGGAGGAAACGAGACGGAGGGCAGCGGTTGAACCAAAGTTTGAAAAGCTTAGCGCTTGGAGGAGCGGTCCCGCTTGTTCAAACCAAAAAGTGTTGTCACGCCTTCGCGGATCGCTTGGCCGCGGAGTTCGCGGGCACGGCGTTCGAAAGCCTGAAGTTCGGAGTAAGAGAGAAAACCGTCTTGGCGAATGCTCATCAGAAAAAGGTTCCTTTGTCTTTTCGGGTTCTGTGGTGGTGGTGAACCCGTTTTAGCCTTAAGGTAAGCGGCGACGTATCGTCAGGGAGGAGTGGGAGGGACAACCCGCCGCCGCTTTGTTTCGGTACTGATAGCAATATATACGCGCAAAAGTGCTTGAGAATATCGAACATTCATCTAAGTTCTTTGCATGAAACGCACAGATAGTGGAGTAGTGCCGTGGACACTCTGACCTCGATGAAAGTTTTTCATACCGCCGTGACGTGCGGAAGCTTTTCAGAAGCAGGCAGAACCCTGGGGATGGCCCCTTCCAGCATTTCTCGTCAAATCAGTGCGCTTGAAGATCATTTGGGCGTGCAGCTGTTGAACCGCTCCACCCGTCAGCTCCACCTGACTGAAGCCGGCGAGACCTACCACGACCGCGTCATCAACATTCTGCAATCGGTTGAAGACGCCGCCGTTGCGGTGACAGAGCTGGAGAGCAGTCCGCGCGGCATGCTGCGCATCAACATGCCCGTCACCTTTGGACGACGCCACGTCGCGCCCTTCTTTCCCGAGTTTATGGAGCTCTATCCAGAAGTCGAAATTGAAGCCACCATGACCGACAATCTGGTGAACATCATTGAGGAAGGCGCCGATCTGGTCATTCGCATCGGCGAGCTACAAGACAGCAGCCTGATCGCCCGCAAACTCGCGCCCAATCACCGGCTGATCGCCGCGTCTCCGGAATATCTGGAAAAGTATGGCGAGCCTGTAACACCGTCCGATCTGGCGGATCATGTCGCTTTGACCTATCGGCGGCAGGCTGGACCGGACATCTTCCATTTCGACGGCCCTCGCGGTGTGGAGCACGTGCGGATGCGGTCTATTCTTCACGTAAACAACGGCGAAGCGATCCTTCCTGCTGCTCGACAGGGTTTGGGCTTGGTGCTGCTGCCCACCTATGTTGTGGGGCGTGATATTCAGACCGGGCGACTGCGTGCCGTCATGACCGATTTCACGGCTTCGCCCACGGCTTTGGATACCAGCATTTATGCGATGTATCCGCCCAATCGGCATTTGTCGCCCAAGGTGCGGGCTTTCGTTGACTTTCTGTTGGGGAAGTACGGCAACCCGCCATACTGGGACGTTGAAGATCCAAGCCACGAATAGCGACACGGGGCGGCTAAGGTCGCGCCTTAGCCAAAGCCACCCGCCACGCCTCATCTGACGCCGCAACCTCAGCCATGGCCAGCATGAAACGGCGCACGTTTCCGCCAAAACGGTCATACAGCACCGCCTCCAGCTCAGGTCGTGCGTTCTCGTATGTGCCGATCGAAACCATGTGGGCGTTGTTCAGTTCACGATTGAAAAAACCATCATAGTTGTAGCCCCCAAAGGCCGGACGCAAAGCTTGGTACCGCTGCTTCAAGCGGGCAAAGGCATCGGCTTTGGCTTGAAGCCGGACACTTTCGGCCAGCTCGGTTGCTGCGTAGACCTCTTCAAGTTCCATCTTGGCTTCATTGACCAGACCGAAAAAGAGCGCGCGCGCGGCGTCTCTCTCTGCAAAGAACGTCTCTAGCTGCTGCGTATCGACCCCCTTGGCGGCCCAGAACTCTTTGACAAGGGCGAAGGCGATTGTGTTGGCGAGGGCTTCGTTGAATTCAGAATCACCGGGTCGATAGATCGTGTTGTGCACACTTTCGTGAATGACCAGCTCGACAAGCGACGTTTTGCTGCGGTCCAGCGCCGGGGATGCAATCGGGTCGGGAAACCAACCCAGCGTCGCATAGGCATCGACCCCGCCCATGTAAGCGTCATACCCCCGCGCCTGAGCCTCTTGTAAAAAAGTCTCCGCCTTTGCCTCCTCAAAATATCCCTGATAGGGGACACATCCAGCGATGGGCCAGCAATTCACAACGGCGTTCATAGCCAGTTTCTCGGCGCGAAAGACGGTCCAGACCGTGGCATCACGGTCCAGCTGAGAAAAGCTCTGATAGCTGTCCCCAACGTCCAAACCCCAGTACTCGGAAAAGGCGACCGCCTCTTGCACCAAGGCCAACTTCTCTGCTGTTTCACTGGGTGTTGTGGGGTCTTGGATCACGGAATCGATGGGACGGGCGCGCTCAAGCAGGTCATTCTGCCCACGGGCAATGTGCATCAGATAAGAATCGCAGGCGGTCAGGCCAGCTAGCGCGAGCAAAGCGAGTCCCGTAACGGTCTTACGAACCATGAGCCTTCTGCTCTCCCTGTCTTGGTTAGTGCGTGTTATCTACAGTTCGAAACGAGACAACAAGGCTCTTCACCATGTCCCGCGCTTGGCAACGCATGCTTTCTGGTCGACGGCTCGACCTGCTGGATCCATCACCCTTTGACATTGAAATCGAAGACATCGCCCACGGTCTGTCTCGTGTGTCGCGATGGAACGGGCAGACAAGGGGCGAGCATTCTTTCAGTGTCGCTCAACATTCTGTCCTGGTTATGGATCTTTTTTGTGCGGCAGAAGGGAAAACCACCCCTGAACAGCAACTTTACGCCTTATTACACGATGCGCCAGAGTACGTCATTGGCGATCTGATTTCGCCGTTCAAGACAGCTGTGGGGCTCGATTACAAGTCGGTTGAACGCCGGATTGAGCACGCTGTCCACGTCCGTTTCGGCCTGCGCGCAGACCCGGGCCAAGAGCTTCATCGACGCATAAAGGCCGCCGATGTGCAGGCCGCCTACTGGGAAGCCACCCTGCTTGCGGGTTTCGATTCGTCCGAAGCCCAAACAATTTTCGGTGGCCGGCCCGACGGGAAAGCACCTGATCTCATTCCCTTGAGCGCGATAGACGCTAAATTCTTGTTTATGTCGCGCTTTAAAGGCTTATTGGAACAATCATAAAGGTGAGGATTCTGCCGTGACAGGCTTACTGGATATCCCAGCGATTTTGCTGGGTCTGGCCGCTTTATTTGGGGCTTTAAACTACTGGTTTGTAAAGCTGCCTCACACCATTGGGTTGGTGGTTATTGCACTGGTGGCGAGCTTGGCCGCAGTCGGCTTGGACCTTGTGTTTCCCGTCCTGGGTCTCAGTACAGCAGCGAACGGCTTTTTAGAGAGCATCGATTTCGACGTGACGCTGATGCAGGGGATGCTGTCGTTCTTGCTGTTTGCCGGCGCGCTGCATGTGGATCTGGGTCAATTGCTCTCGCGCAAATGGACGATTTTGATCCTCGCGAGTTTTGGCGTGATGCTGTCCTCTTTCATCATTGGTGGCGGCTTTTTCCTCGTCGCAACCGCGCTCGGCCTGACCATTCCCTTTGTCATATGCCTCGTGCTGGGCGTGATCGTATCGCCGACGGATCCGGTGGCGGTTCTGGGGCTGCTGAAAACCCTCAAAGTACCCCCTCATCTGAAAGCCAAAATCGCGGGTGAGAGCCTGTTTAATGACGGCGTGGCTGTGGTTTTGTTCAGTATCGTGGTCGCGCTCGCCTTTACCACGGCCACCGGCCATGGCGCCGACGACGGTCATGGCGGCAAATCATCCATCACCTTCCTCTCCGGGCTGTGGCTCTTTGTTTGGGAAGCGGGGGGCGGGGCAATCCTCGGCCTGGTCGGCGGCCTGCTCGCGTTTTGGGTCATGCGGCGCATCGATGACTACGTACTCGAAGTGCTCATCACATTGGCGCTGGTCACCGGTGCCTACTCCATTGCGCTGCACATGCATTTTTCTGGCCCGATCGCGATGGTGATTGCTGGCTTGCTGATCGGCAATCAGGGGACGGCGCTGGCCATGTCTCAAAAGACGCGAGACCACTTGGAAAAGTTTTGGGAGCTGATCGACGAAATCCTGAACTCCGTGCTGTTCATGCTGATCGGCCTTGAGGTCGTCTTCATCCTGCAAAATACCGGCAGCGGCGTCTCGTTGGCGCACTCGGCGATCTTGATTCTGGTGGTGATCGTTCTGTCGGTTGCCGCACGCTTCTGCGCCATTTTCCTGCCCATGCAAATTCGGGCGTTACGCAGTGAGGTCAGCCGGGGGACGGTGCCCATTCTGACTTGGGCAGGCATCCGCGGCGGCATATCCGTGGCGCTGGCCCTATCACTCCCCGATAGCCCAGAGCGCGGCATTCTGTTGCTGGTCACGTACTGCGTGGTTCTCTTTTCGGTGATCGTACAGGGCTTAACCGTCGAGCGCGTGATCAAGCGCTATTTTCCATAAACCCGGTTGCGCGCATTTTCTGAAACGGGCGCAGGACTTCGAATTTCGCAGCCCTGCATTCCCCTTACGATAAACACTTGATGCGGCCTTAGGGTTAGCGATACAAGGGCCGCGAGTGCTGGCTTAGCTCAGTTGGTAGAGCAGTTGATTTGTAATCATCAGGCCGCGGGTTCGACTCCTGCAGCCAGCACCATTAAAATCAATGACTTAGCGGAAATATGGCCTACTTGCCTCACTGTTTAGGGGGCATATAGGGGGCACTTTGCGCGTCGCTGCGCCTCAAAAGTACTTCTTCAACACCACTGCAATCGCCGCTGTGCGTTCGGTCATGCCCACTTTTTTCCAACCGGGACGACACGTGCAGAAACCGTGTGTAATTGGATGGGTCATCTGAAACCACGAGAAGTTTCCCATGACCTACCGTCTCCTCAATTACCGTGACCTCAAGAACGAGTTTGGCCTCGAACGCAAGCGCGTCTGGGCCATGGTTCGCAAAGGTCGTTTCCCAGCATCCGTCGAAATCAGCCCTGGTCGTCCCGGTTGGCGGCGAGATGACATCGAACAATGGTTCGCTGACCTGCCAGCCGTGCCTTACGCGGGGGCTGACAAATGCACAGACTAATCCCTGCACTCCGGCCGATGTCCGCCAACCAGGACGCCAAACACACTGCTGACCGGGTACAATCGTCTTTGACCTGTCAGTGCGCTTTTACACTGCACCAACGATCTGCGGAGCCTAAACATGACCAGCTTCCTTACACCGCTTCAAGCCGCAAACATCCTGCACGTCAGCACGAGCACTTTGAACCGATGGCGTCGATTGGGAACCGGGCCTCGGTTCTGCAAGCTGCCCGGACGCGTTCGATACATGCCGAGCGATGTCTACCAGTTCATGCTGGACAGAGGCGTCAGCACGACAGCGCAGGCGCGTGGCCTTCGGGATCGCCTAACAGCCTAAGGGCCGAGAGAAGGGAAATAGTTTCTCTCCTCGCAGAGCTAAATCACAGAGTTGAAGTCACGCCTGGCCTCAGTCCACTCTTTTTTGCCTGCAAATGGTTGCGTTTGCCCCCCTATGCCTGCAGCTCTCGAGCCCCGCGGTTGCTGAGTGGTTGGGCAATTCATGCCCCTCAGATCGTCTTACCAGCGGTTCTAGCAACCTGGGCTCCAGATGCTGCGTCCATGACCCGTCATAGTGCGTCAGGACAACAACCGTTTTTGGCACGCTCAGAGCTCGAAAAGCGATTGGCAATCTTAGGACCGTCGAACTCAGACAAACAAACTCTCATCCCTGGGGGTGCTTACCATGGATAACAAACCAAAAAACTTCAGCAACATCGCGCCGCAACTGCGCGCCATGGGCTACTCGGTACTGCCACTCGACGGTAAGGCGTCCAGGATCAAGCAGTGGTCAGAACTTCCCATCACACCCCAGCAGATCGACCAGTGGGCTGCTGAAAAGCCCACGGCCAACATCGGTCTGCGTTGTGACCAGGCACTGATGGTCGACATCGACATTGAAGTGCAAGCCGAAGCTGAGCGCATGACCCAACTGATCCTGGACCAGTTTCCTGGCGGGCTGATACGGCGACGCGGTGACAGTGCCAAGCTGGCCTTGCTCTACCGGCGTGCTGATCCCGATGGCGCTTACAAGAACCCGGGCCAGAAGCGCTACTGCCACGCAGGCGGTGGTGTCGTTGAACTGTTCGACAACGGCGGCGCACAGATGGGCATTTACTCCAGTGGCCTCGATGGTGGCGATTATCACTGGGACGGATCTTCTCCACTTGATGTGCCCTTCGATGAGTTAGCGCCGCTATCGCTTCAGCAGTGGGCCGCTCTACGCGAGCTGCTGACCCAGCAAGGCTATGTCGCCCGAACCAAGCAAACAGCGCAAACACCCAAGGCTAGCGGACCGACGGAGCCAGAGCTATCGGCAGGCTGGAATAACGAGGTCTTTGCCGTGATCGGCAAGCGGGTCCGTTCAAGTATCGATGATGCTGCCTTGGAGGCGGAGGCTTTGACTTGGCGACTGCCAGGCTATAGCGAGCAGGAAACCCTCGCTGAGGTTCGCGACATGATTGCCCGCTGGCGTGCCTACCTTGAAGAGAACCCGGACGAAAGTTACGAGGACTGGCGCGAGGGTTGGGTCTTTGATGCCAGCAGCAACAAGTTCTGGTCCTTAGAAAATATGTCGTCCATCAACCACCAGGCTTGGCACACGGTCAATGGCCACCGCCGCTCCACCTTCACGGACGAAGACGGAGAAACGCAAACGATCCCATATTGCAAACGCTGGCTAACAGATGCGGATGCGGTTCGAGTGAACGGAACGACCATCGCCCCAGAGCAAGGCCTCATAACCGAGGACAAGCAGCTCAACCTGTGGCGCGACTACTGGGCAAGGCTTCATGCAGATAAGGGTACGCCTGAAGGTTCCGAGGCCGTGAAACTTTTCAAAGAACTGGTGGACTTTCTGTGTGACGGCCGGGACGAGATCATCGACATGTTTCTCAACTGGATTGGCTTTGGGTTGTTTAACCCAGCCATTCGGGTCCGGTGGTCGATCCTGCTGATCAGCGACCTCAAGGGTGCAGGCAAGTCGATGCTATGCTCAACGATCGCTCGGCTCTATGGGTTGGAGAACGCGTCTATCCTGCCGGGATTGGGTGGCCTGCTGAGCAACTTTAACGGTTCAATTCTTGAGGGCAAAGCCTTCGTCGCGGTTAATGAGACAGTCGATAAGGGTGACGGGTCCAAATTCGGCGCTGTCGAGGCACTTAAGTCGTTTATCTCAGACGATTATATTAGCGTGGAGCACAAAGGCCAGGACCGCCGACAGGTCGATAACTATGCCCGTTTCATGTTCTGCTCCAACCACACTGATGGCCTGCCATTCGAGAAGAACGAGCGGCGGTTTGGCGTTATCGTTTGCCAGGCAACCCGAGCTCTAGATCCCGCTTTCTATGCCCGCTTCGCGGAAATCTTCGAAGACGACCAGGCCCTCGCCGATCTGGCAGCCTGGTTAAAGGCAAACTACAGC
>ENA-OQVM01000075-OQVM01000075.1-marine-metagenome-genome-assembly--contig:-NODE-75-length-147238-cov-13.384022_pt1 | contig 147238 bp, 147 predicted proteins | sample MGYA00237776_ERZ505498 | MGnify/ENA primary metagenome ERZ505498 (study PRJEB26159, sample SAMN06265151) | marine metagenome | isolation source: Helgoland LTER site | place: Germany:Helgoland, sampling...
TCACTAGCCAACACCTGTGCTTGCCGAGCTGCCGCTGACACCAACTGCGTATGCAAGCAAACCTCGACACGATCAGTCTTAAAGTGTTTCTGAAGCCTTTTAGGCACCCGACGCGAGAAGTAATACGTGCGTCCCTTCAGTTTTAAATAAGAGCAACTTTGGTGGACCATACGGTGGCCTCCTGCATCAAACGACAATGAATATCGCTTGATATCAGCGGGTTACCTGCAGTTTACTAAGGATTGTGGTGCCCAGAAGAGGACTCGAACCTCCACGTCCATAAGGACACTAGCACCTGAAGCTAGCGCGTCTACCATTCCGCCATCTGGGCTGATTTTTGTCTAAAAATGCTATTCTTACTGAGGGGGTGGGTCAAGTGTGAAACGAGCGATTAATGGGTGTTGGTATTGTTGATGTAGCTTATTAAACAATTTATGCAGCTGAGCTCATAATTGAAGTTAAAATCTAGCAAAAAATCTTATAGACTTGTTATAAATTAATAGTAACCGTATCTCAGTTTTTAAAATACTTTTGAGGATCTATTTTATGTCTAAACTTGTAACAATTTACGGTGGATCAGGTTTTGTCGGCCGGTATTTAGCACGGCGTATGGCTAAAGAGGGTTGGCGCGTACGAATCGCGGTTAGGCGGCCTAATGAAGCGTTATTCGTGAAGCCTTATGGAGTTGTGGGTCAAGTTGAACCAATTTTCTGTAACATTAGAGATGACCAATCAGTTGCGCACGCGTTGCGCGGAGCTGACGTAGTTGTCAATTGTGTGGGTATTCTGCAGGAAAAAGCAAAAAATACATTTAATTCGGTACAAAATGAAGGCGCTGAGCGCATTGCGCGGCTTGCTGCATTCGAGGGCGTCGTCCGTATGGTACATGTCTCGGCTTTAGGAGCTGATTTTAATAGCCCAAGTGTTTACTCTAGATCAAAGGCTGCGGGCGAGGCTGGAGTTTTGAAATACATGCCTAATGCGATGATTTTGCGTCCATCAATAGTTTTTGGTGCTGAGGATCAATTTTTTAATAGGTTTGCGAGCATGGCACGATTTGGTCCAATTCTACCAATAGTAGGGGCGGAAACGCAGTTCCAACCTGTATCTGTCGAGGATGTAGCCAAGGCAGCTGTTTTGGGTATTATGGGAATTTCTGCCCCTGGCACTTATGAGCTAGCTGGGCCAGAACGCGACAGTTTTCGTGGCTTGATGTATCGAATGCTAAATATAATTCAGCGTCGTCGATTAGTTCTGGATGTACCAATCTTTGCAGCCCGTATAATGGCTGCGTCATTTGAACTTGGTAACAAACTTACATTTGGTATTTTGCCTGTGCCTTTAACTAGTGATCAGGTGAAGAGCCTCAGTATTGACAATATTCCCAGTGGTGAATTCCTAGGTTTTGAAGAACTGGGGATTGAACCTGCTTCAATGGGGAGCATTCTTCCTGAATACCTTTGGCCTTTTCGTGTGTCTGGTCAATTTGCAGATATAAAGGCATCTGCAAAAAATTTAAAACCCTAGCACATTGGTATAGCCCAGGACTATTAACACCGAACCAAGAAAAACACGATACACCACATACGGAGTGTAACTTATAGTGTTAAGGAGTCGCATCATTAGGCTAAGCGCCAGAAGTGCTGAAACAAAGCTAAATAATATTACAATGCTGATATCCCGCAGTGGTACATGTCCTCCTATCAGATCAAAACTTGTTAGACTTCCAGATGCTACGATAGTGGGAATTGACATTAACATAGAAATTCGAGCTGCTTCTTTACGCGTAAAACCAGCCCATAATGCACCCGTTATAGTAATTCCTGAGCGCGAAGTACCAGGGATCAGGGCAATCGCTTGCCATAGCCCCAACTTTATTGCGTCTGGCAATGTCAAAGTTTTCAACTCGCGGTGCAACGTTGTGCGTTGATCTACAAAATATAATAAGAGACCGAAAATAAGCATGGCCCAACCAATCACGCTGATAGAACGCATAGTTTCAGATAGTCCGGTCACTTTGAGGATGGCCCCCACACAAATCACCGGTATTGTCGCAAAGGTAAGTGCAATGAGCAGGCGCGCAGCAGGACTGGTAAATTGACCTCTCAAGACTTTTGGTACAGCTTTTAAGACTTGTTTTACATCTATCCAGAAATAAATAATTACAGCAAACAGCGTTCCAATATGGGCAGCCACATCAATGAGGGCCCCTTGATCGCCTAGTTTTGTTAAACTCGGGAGTAAAATGAGGTGTCCGGAAGATGAAACTGGTAGAAATTCAGTGATACCTTGAATCAGAGCAATTAAAACTAAGTGATAAAATGGCATTGTGTGAAAACCTCAGATATTTTTTCGTTACATTATACTTATATTTTTATACTACCATCTAAGATTAATGTCCGGATCGGCCATAAAAAAAGTAAAATTTTAAAAAAATATATAGTAATTAAAATATTTTTATTATAAAGGTCAATTCTCCTGACTAAAAAAAGGTAAGATTCATCAAATATAGCTGAATCTCCAAAGCGAGGTTGCAATGGCTGAAAACCCAATGTTAAAATTTGTGGATGTACCACGGTTGATGCCTGAGAAACGGGTAGTGCCAGTTCGTACACAAGATTTTAATGAAATATATTCCGACTTTGTGGGTTCGAAGGCTGAAGAACAGGCAAGTCGATGCAGTCAATGTGGTGTACCTTATTGCCAAACACATTGTCCGCTGCATAATAATATCCCAGACTGGTTACGTCTTACTGCGGAAGGCCGTCTGCGGGAGGCTTATGAAATAAGCCAGGCTACCAATACTTTTCCGGAGATTTGTGGACGAATTTGTCCTCAAGATCGTCTCTGTGAGGGCAATTGTGTGATTGAGAAATCTGGTCATGGCACTGTTACAATAGGATCAGTTGAAAAGTACATAACTGATACCGCTTGGGATCAAGGCTGGGTAAAGCCAATTCAACCTGAAGTTGAGTTGTCCGACTCAGTTGGCATAATAGGTGCAGGTCCCGGCGGTCTTGCAGCCGCAGATGTATTGCGACGAGCAGGTGTTCAGGTGACAGTTTATGATCGATACGATCGATCTGGTGGTTTGCTGACCTATGGCATTCCTAGCTTTAAATTAGAAAAGGAAGTGGTACTCAAGCGCGTTGTCCAGCTGGAAAAAGGTGGCGTAAAAATTATAAATAATTGTAATGTGGGTGTTGATATTAGTTTTGATGATATTCGACTGAAACATGATGCTGTTATAATTGCTACGGGAGTCTACAAATCCCGAGAGTTGGAAATTTCAGGAATGGATGCTGAGGGAACTGTCAGAGCCATAGACTACTTGACTGCCAGTAATCGCAATGGGTTCGGCGATGATGTACCCAAGTTTAAAGATGGAAGCCTTAATGCGGATGGTAAAAAGGTAGTTGTTTTGGGTGGTGGAGACACAGCCATGGACTGTGTCCGTACAGCAGTTCGCCAAGGCGCTACTTCAGTCAAATGCCTCTATCGCCGTGATAAAGCAAATATGCCTGGATCTGTGCGCGAAACCCAAAATGCACAAGAAGAAGGTGTTGAATTTGTATGGCTTTCCTCGCCAAAAGAGTTTGTTGGACAACCGGTCTCTGGAGTTTCTGTTCAGAAAATGCGTCTTGGTTCAGCCGATGCTACGGGACGCCAGAGCCCTGAAGTTATTGAGGGAGCTGATTATATTGAGCCGGCAGATTTAGTAATAAAAGCGCTAGGTTTTGAGGCAGAAAATTTACCAAAACTTTGGGATACCGAAGGGTTAGAGGTAACGCGTTGGGGTACAGTTAAGGCAGATTTTGAAACTGGTCAAACGAGCCTTCCAAGTGTCTTTGCAATCGGTGATATCGTGCGTGGTGCGTCACTGGTGGTTTGGGCTATCAGAGATGGACGTGATTGCGCGACGGCTATTTTGGCCAAGCTTGCAGAGCCCAAAACTATCGCTGCCGAATGACAAATGAGCCAATATTTTTAACATTATTAAAACTAGAGTGCCATGTTCAGCAAGAACATGAGTGGAGGCTAGAATGACAAAATATGATGCAAGCTGGGTTAGGGCAGAAAAAGCTAAAAGGGCCCATATGGCTCAGAACGGGCTTTACTCTGAAGCCGATGAGCATGCCAGCTGCGGTGTCGGCCTTGTTGTATCAATTGATGGCAAGCCAAGCCGAAAAGTGGTCCAGGCAGGAATTGATGCGCTAAAGGCGGTTTGGCACAGGGGGGCAGTGGATGCGGATGGGAAAACTGGCGATGGTGCTGGGATCCACGTACAAATACCTGTTCCGTTTTTTTACGACCAAATCGAACGAACTGGCCATAACCCGCGAATGGAAGAGCTGATGGCTGTGGGCCAAGTATTTTTACCTCGTACTGATTTTGGTGCACAAGAAACCTGCCGAACCATTGTTGAGACCGAAGTACTACGAATGGGTTACTATATTTATGGCTGGCGCCATGTCCCAGTGAATGTGGGATGTTTGGGAGATAAGGCTAATGCAACTAGGCCAGAGATTGAACAAATTTTAATATCCAATTCCAAGGGTGTGGAAGAAGAAATATTTGAGCGTGACCTTTATGTAATTCGACGTCGAATTGAGAAATCGGCTTCAGCGGCTGGCATCAGTGAGCTATATTTGGCTAGTTTATCCTGTCGTTCAATAATCTATAAAGGCATGTTTCTCGCGCAGGATGTATCTGAGTTTTATCCTGATCTTAAAGATAATCGCTTCGAGTCGGCTTTTGCGATTTATCATCAGCGGTTTTCTACTAACACCTTTCCTCAGTGGTGGTTAGCGCAGCCATTTCGTATGCTTGCGCATAATGGAGAGATAAATACTCTGAAGGGCAATACCAATTGGATGAAAAGTCATGAAATTCGCCTGTCTTCAGACGCCTTTGGCGACATGGCTGATGATATTAAACCAATTATAGCGAGTGGTTCTTCAGATTCAGCAGCTTTGGACTCTGCTTTTGAAATGCTGGTACGTGCAGGACGAAATGCGCCCATGGCAAAGACTATTCTGATACCAGAGAGTTGGTCAAAACAGGCTGTAGATTTGCCAAAACCTTGGATCGACATGTACTCTTATTGTAATTCTGTGATGGAGCCATGGGATGGGCCTGCTGCTTTGGCGATGACAGATGGTCGATGGGTTTGTGCTGGCTTGGATCGCAACGGATTAAGACCCATGCGGTATGTTGTGACTGGTGATGACCTTTTAATTGCCGGTTCAGAGGCTGGAATGGTCCACGTGAATGAGGCTGATGTTAAAGAAAAAGGTGCCCTTGGTCCTGGTCAACTACTAGCAGTTGATATGGCTGAAGGCCGTTTGTACCACGACACAGAAATGAAAGACTTGCTAGCTGCTAGTCAGAATTTTGGTCAGTGGGTTGAAAAAATAAATGAACTTGATTCAGATTTGGCCAAGGCAGTAGAGGCGCCAATTTTTACCGGCTCTGAATTACGCCAACGTCAGATCGCTGCGGGATATACCATTGAAGAATTAGAGCATATTCTAGTCCCTATGGCGGAAGATGGAAAAGAAACCCTAGCCTCAATGGGTGATGATACTCCTTCAGCGGTTTTAAGTGAAAAATACCGCCCGTTATCACATTTTTTCCGGCAGAACTTTAGCCAAGTTACGAACCCACCCATTGACAGTCTCCGTGAATATCGAGTGATGAGCTTAAAAACCCGGTTTGGTAACTTAAAAAACGTACTAGACGAAAGCAGCGCACAGACCGAAATCTTAGTATTGGACTCCCCATTCGTTGGTAATGTTCAATTTCAAAGACTGTTAGAAAATTTCAATGCACCAATGATGGAAATTGATTGTACATTTCCGTCAGGAGAGCCAACTGGGGCGCTACAGTCAGCACTTAACAGAATCCGTGCAGAGGCAGAAGATGCAGTACGTTCTGGGTGTGGACATTTGGTTTTGACAGATCAGAACACAAACGAAAATTTAGTTTCAATTCCAATGATTTTGGCTACCAGCGCAGTCCACTCTTGGTTAACGCGGCATGGTTTGAGAACATTTACTTCGATAAATGTCCGCTCCGCTGAGTGCATTGATCCGCATTATTTTGCAGTTCTGATAGGATGTGGTGCCACAGTGGTAAATGCTTATTTAGCAGAAGATAGTCTCGCTGATCGCATAGAACGGGGTTTATTGAATTGCACTGTTACGGAGGCAGTATCTCGATATAGAAATGCGATTGATCAAGGACTTTTGAAAATTATGGCGAAAATGGGAATTTCAGTCATTTCCTCTTATCGTGGTGGTTTGAACTTTGAAGCGGTGGGGCTCTCTCGTGCGATGTGTGCTGAGTTCTTTCCTGGCATGACTTCACGTATTTCTGGGATTGGTGTGGTTGGTATACAACGCAAAGCTGAGTCCATCCACGCAAGTGCCTTCTCAAACCCGAATGATGTCCTTCCAATAGGTGGGTTTTATAAAGCTCGTAAAACCGGTGAAAAGCATGCCTGGGAAGCCCAGACAATGCATCTCTTGCAGGCTGCCTGTACAGGGGGCAGCTATGAGATGTGGAAAAACTATTCTGCAAAACTTCGAGCCAATCCTCCCATTCATTTAAGAGATTTATTGGACATCAAGCCCTTGGGTAAAGCTATTCCAGTGGATGAAGTTGAAAGTATAACCTCGATAAGGCAACGTTTTGTGACACCTGGCATGTCTCTAGGGGCTTTGAGCCCTGAGGCACACAAAACACTTAACGTCGCCATGAATCGTATCGGTGCGAAGTCGGACAGTGGAGAAGGGGGTGAAGATCCTGCACATTTTGTACCGGAGGCAAATGGTGATAACCCATCCGCAAAGATCAAGCAGGTAGCGTCTGGACGTTTTGGTGTTACGGCAGAGTATTTAAATCATTGTGAAGAGTTAGAAATTAAAGTCGCGCAAGGGGCCAAACCGGGCGAGGGTGGGCAATTGCCTGGTATAAAAGTGACAGACCTAATTGCACGCCTACGCCACTCGACCAAGGGCGTTACTTTGATTAGTCCGCCACCACACCACGACATTTATTCAATCGAAGATTTGGCGCAGTTAATTTATGATCTCAAACAGATTAATCCACGCTGTAAAGTAACGGTTAAGTTGGTGGCGGCCTCCGGGGTAGGTACAATCGCTGCCGGCGTGGCTAAAGCTGACGCTGATGTAATTTTGATTTCAGGTCATAATGGTGGAACTGGGGCCTCTCCCGCGACATCAATTAAGTTTGCTGGCCTGCCCTGGGAGATGGGTTTGACAGAAGCTCACCAAGTTTTAGCCATGAATAATTTGCGCGAGAGAATTACATTACGTACTGACGGCGGGCTAAGAACTGGGCGCGACATTGTTATGGCGGCAATGCTTGGCGCGGAGGAATATGGAATAGGGACTGCAGCTTTGATTGCGATGGGTTGCATAATGGTACGCCAGTGCCAATCAAATACATGTCCTGTTGGTGTCTGCACTCAAGACGAAGGGCTCAGAGAGAAATTCACGGGCTCTGCGGACAAAGTGGTTAATTTAATTACATTCTACGCTCAAGAAGTACGTGAAATTTTGGCTAGTATTGGCGCTCGCTCCATGAATGACGTGATCGGGCGAGCAGATTTGCTGAGCCAAGTTTCGAGAGGCTCAGCACATCTGGATGATTTAGACCTTAATCCACTCCTAATTACCGTGGATGGCGCTGATCAGATTTCATATGATCGAAACAAACCGCGTAACCCAGTACCTGATACACTAGATGCCAAGATTGTTGTAGATGCCGCAAGGTTCTTGGAAGACGGTGAGAAAATGCAATTACAGTATGCTGTCCAAAATACTTCCCGGACTATTGGCACGCGTATTTCAAGTCACATTGTTACAAAGTTTGGCATGAAAAACAGCCTACAATCTGATCATTTGACTATAAAGTTGCAAGGGTCAGCTGGACAGGCATTAGGTGCTTTTGCCGCGCCAGGGCTCAAATTAGAAGTAGCTGGTGAGGCCAATGATTATGTCGGTAAAGGCCTGTCTGGGGGTGTTATTGTAGTGCGCCCTGCGCAAATAAGTCCACTAGTTGCGTCAGAAAATACCATTATTGGAAACACAGTTTTATATGGTGCAACAGATGGATATCTTTTTGCTGCGGGGCGTGCGGGTGAACGATTCAGCGTTAGAAATTCAGGGGCAAAAACTGTAATTGAAGGCTGTGGGTCTAACGGGTGTGAATACATGACTGGAGGCATAGCAGTCATTTTAGGTCATATTGGACCAAATTTTGGTGCTGGAATGACTGGTGGTATGGCATACCTCTATGATCCAGAGGGAAACACTGATCTGATGATGAATAGGGAAACATTGGTCACTTGCCGTGTCACAGTTGCTCACTGGGAAAAGGAGCTCAAGGCTTTGGTCCAGCTTCATGCCAATGAAACTGGCTCGATTAAAGCTACAAAAATTCTGCAGCACTGGGATCAAGAAATTGAAAGCTTTGTTCAGGTATGTCCAAAGGAAATGTTGGTTCATCTACCTGAACCATTGACAGAAGATATAGCACAATCATTGCCGGCAGAATAAATTTTTAAGGATCGTGGGTCAATTGGTTGTCTAACATGAATGTTGACGATTGATGCCTGTTGTGGTGTGGCTGATTTATGGAAAATGAACCTCCTAAACAAGAAACTAGTTTATTTGGTACACCTGCAAACCCACCAGAGCCTTCAAAAATGTGGTTTATATTAGCGCTGATACGTCGCTGGGGTTTTCGCAGTATCATACTAATTATTGGTATCTTAGCCATTTGGGGCCTTATGTATAGGTGGGTAAACCCACCCACTACGTTATACATAATACAAGAAAGCTGGCGCCTTGGTGAAGTCAAACAAGACTGGGTAGATATTGAGGATGTTTCACCAGTTATGGTGCGGGCTGTGGTAGCCGCTGAAGATGCTAATTTTTGTGATCATTGGGGAATAGATAGTGCGGCGGTGCGTAAGGCCTTAAAGCAAGGGGCAATGCGAGGTGGGTCTACAATTAGTCAACAGGTTGTCAAAAACGCATTTTTATGGCCAGGTCGTAATTGGTTACGAAAGGCTATTGAAGCGTTGATGACACCCTATGTTGACTTGCTTTGGAACAAGCGTCGTATGCTGGAAATTTATTTAAACATTGCTGAATTCGATACAGGTATTTTTGGTATCCAGGCAGCTGCACAGCATCATTTTGGCGTTAACGCAAAAAACTTGAACAGGGTGCAGGCTGGACGATTAGCCGTTGTACTTCCGGACCCCAAAGGACGTAGTGCCATAGCGCCAAGTAAAAGCCTTCGAAAACGTGCTGCTTCAGTGATTGCGGGCACTGATATGATAAGGCGTGATGGTCGTTCCAAGTGTTTTGAGGATTGATAAAAACTATAAATAGTGGTTATCAAAAAAGTAGCTGAATAAAGTGATTTTTTATGAATATTTTGTATCATGTTCCATTGTCGCCATTTTGCCGCAAAGTTCGTCTCAGCTTAGCTGAAAAGAGAATTGAAGTGCAGCTAGTGGAAGAGCGGTATTGGGAACAGGATGCAGACTTTCTACGTCGTAACCCAGCTGGTAAAGTTCCAGTATTAAAAATGGATGGAAAGATTTTTACAGAATCTGCGGCAATTTGTGAATATCTCGAAGAAAAGCACCCAGAACCCAGTTTGATGCCAATTGATCCGGAAATAAAGTTTGAGGTTAGAAGGCTTGTTTGTTGGTTTGATGACAAGTTTCATCACGAGGTCACGGTAAATTTGCTATACGAACAGGTAAATCGTAAAATTCAAAATATGCATGAACAGAGGGGTTCTGGACCTATCGCGTCGAACGTGCAGGCCGGGTTGAAAGCCATCAAACTCCATCTTTATTATCTAAATTGGTTTCTGGATAACCGGCGCTGGTTGGCGGGTAACGCAATGAGCCTTGCCGATTTCGCAGCTGCAGCACAGTTATCAACAATTGACTATATTGGTCATTTGCCGCCCGAAGTATGGAACAAATATCCAGCATTGAAAAACTGGTATGCTACCATGAAATCACGCCCAGCGTTTAGGTCTATTCTCTCTGACAATGTTCCTGGTTTTCCTCAACCAAACCATTATTCTGATTTTGACTTCTGATCTCAAAGAGCGACTTCTGGCGCAGGCCCGTGCTGAGGGCTTTAGCAATGCTAGAATAACAAAACCAGACAGTATTCCAGAGGTGCCTGATCGGCTGGGCGCTTTCTTGAAATCAGGGTTTCATGGTCAGATGAAATGGTTGGAAAGTAGACAGGGCTGGAGAGGAGCACCAAAAACTCTTTGGCCGGAGGTCCAATCAGTATTAATGTTGGCGGAAAGCTATGCGCCAAAAGACGATCCACTCCAAAACCTAAAAGATCATAATATTGGTAACATTAGTGTCTATGCACGGGGTAAAGATTATCATGATGTGGTTAAAAAAAGGTTAAAGCGGTTGGCAAGTTGGCTTGTTGCTGAAGGCGGCGGCGCTGTTAAAGTTTTTGTAGATACTGCACCAGTCGCAGAAAAGCCCTTGGCCCAGGCTGCCGGATTGGGTTGGCAGGGAAAACATACCAATTTAGTTAGTAAGGAAACAGGTAATTGGATGTTTTTAGGCTCAATTTTTACAACATTGGAACTTGAACCTGATCGGGCTGAGACCGATCATTGTGGGAACTGCACTCGCTGTTTAGATATCTGCCCAACCAATGCTTTTGTTGCTCCTTATCAGATGGATGCAACGCGTTGTATTTCTTATCTGACAATCGAGCATAAAGGCCCCGTCGATAACAAACTCAGGGCTGGCATTGGTAACCGTATTTATGGTTGTGATGATTGCCTAGCTGTTTGTCCCTGGAATAAATTTGCCGTGGAGGCGTCTGATATTCGATACGCTGCAAAAGATGACTTAGCTACTCCGCGCTTACAAGATTTATTAGGTCTCACAGACAAAAGCTTTCGCGAAAAGTTTTCAGGCTCACCGATAAAACGTCTTGGGCGAGATCGCTTTGTTCGCAATGTATTATATGCGGTTGGCAATTCTCTTGAAGCTAAATATATCCCTCAGATTGAACCCTTGTTGTTGGACCATGACCCAACTATTGTTGAGGCTGCCACTTGGGCCAGACAGAAAATAGTTCTTGGTAAAAATTAACTTTTAGGTACCGAAAAAGTGAGATTTGCCCAAAGACTGTGCCAGACGGGATCGCCTTCTTTTTTCGGTTCCAGAGGTATTAACGCTACATTGTCCACCATATATTCGTATCCTGCCTGTACTGGAAAGATAGCAATTCCGTTAATATCTGTAAGATATGATGTGACTTCAACGTTTTCATCACTTCCTATTAATTTTTGAAAAAGCTCTACTTTTACGTAGCTTCGAGGTTTCCCATGCATCAAAACCTGCACGCGCATTCCCCCATTTATATCTTCAGTGAAAGGATTTTCTAAAGCTAATATTTCAATATCCAAACCAACGGCAGTATCTTTTCCACCTCCATGGCCGATTGCGATAAGCGATTTTGTATATCTCCGATAACTTTCGCTAAAGCCGGTCTTTGGTAATCCTCTTGCTTCATGAGCATTTAAAACACCATTAAAGCCTTTATGAACGACAAAGTTTTTAAACTTTTCATAGTCATTATATTTTAGTGTGTTATCGCTAGTCTCATGAACTAAAATAGCCAAGCCATCACTAAGTCCATTTGTTTGAAACGCGGGCCGATCTCCATTTCGGCCCAAAACTTTTTTTGATTTTCCAGAATGAAATATTTCATGCCGCACTGTACGGTGGTGCAAAAATGATTGACGACTTCCGCTAAAGTCTTGTCCAATGCGGAAATCAGCCACGATCGGTTGACCAGCATCTAAATTGTAATTCACTGGTGAAATCCAAAATTCATGGGCATAAACTGGTGCTAAAAATATTATGTTAACTAACAGACCTAAGGACCACTTAAACATGTTGAAATCCTTTCCTTACCCCAAGATGATGGTGTGGTATTTCTTCACAGTGTCAAGCTTTCTTCTTGGGTCACTGGGATTTCCTGGGATATTGCAAGCGCATGAACTGCGGCCTGCTGTAGCCGATGTTGTAATAACTGAAACAGAAGTTGAACTAAAATTACTAGTAACTATCGAAACTATTTTAGCTGGCATCGACCTCACACAGGTCAGGGATACAGATGAAGCTCCAGAGGCTAAGTTTTACGATCGGTTGAGGTCACTCTCAGCAGATGAGTTAGCTCGATTGGTGGAGTCAGAATGGATAAATTTAGAAAAAGGAATGCTGATTGACGGTGCGGATCGTTTTAGACTTCAAAATGTCAAAGTACTTGAGGAAAAAAATGTTGATTTGCCGCGCGATACGATTATTGAAATGGTTGCCAACCTGAAATCGGGTGATGGTCCTGTTACCATTGGCTGGGTTAAAAAAAATGGTGATTTAGTAGTACGACATGGTACTGGGGATGATGCTTACGCCGCTTTTCTGGAAGGTGGGGAGATAAGTATTCCGCTGCCACGAATGGGTGCGGTAGAAGAAAGCGCACCAGCTGTTTTTTGGCGATTTGTTGTTGAAGGTTTTGAGCATATTGTTCCAAAGGGATTAGATCATATTCTTTTTGTTATTGGCTTGTTCCTCTTCTCGCAGGCGTGGCGTCCTTTGTTGTCACAGATTACAGCATTTACTTTAGCTCATACAGTAACATTGGGATTAGCTACTTTGGGTGCTATTACTATTCAGCCAACACAGATTTGGTTGGTCGAAGCTTTAATAGCTATCTCAATTACATATGTAGCTATTGAAAATATTTTTCGACCTAAGCTGGGTTGGTGGCGGATGGTAGTTGTTTTTGTGTTTGGGCTTCTACATGGATTAGGTTTTGCATCTGTACTTGGTGACCTTGGGTTGGCAAAAGAACAATTTTTGTTATCGTTGATAGCTTTCAACGTTGGAGTTGAGTTTGGTCAGTTAGCAGTAGTGACCGGTGCCATATGTGTATTAACACTGCCATTTGGCAGATCTTCAAGATATCGGAAGTTTGTGGTAATTCCGGGATCTATTGCGATCGCGTTGGTTGGTTTTTGGTGGGCAATCGAAAGAATATTTCTTTGAAATTTGAAATATGTTGATGTGTTTGAGTTTAGCCAGATTGGGAAACTATGACTGATAACCTTCGCGGAATATTTTTTAAGATAAGTGCTGTCACGATATTTACTGTTATGATGGCTATAATAAAAGCGACAGCAGGTGAGGTTCCAACAGGCCAGCAGGTATTTTACCGGGCCTTTTTTTCGATGTTGGTTGTAATTGGCTGGTTGGCCGCCCGAGGCGACCTTCGCACCACTTTACGAACTTCAAATATTTCTGGTCATATTTGGCGGGGTTTTTCGGGTGCACTGGCTATGTCGTTGCGCTTTTTTGCGATTGGAGTACTGACATTCTCAGAGGTGACTGCATTGGGTTTTACAACACCTCTAGTACTAACAATTTTAGCGGCTATTATTTTGGGGGAAACGGTGCGGGCGTTTCGCTTGATAACAGTAACCTTGGGTTTCTTTGGCGTAGTTATTGTATTATGGCCCACTCTCAATTTTAGTAATGAGCGCAGTACATTTGAGCTTATTGGCGCAGCTGCGATTCTGGGATCTGCGGCTTTAGCAGCTTTGGCTCACATATTTGTGAGGCGTTTGGTTGCTACAGAAAATACTGCGCAGATTGTCTTTTACTTTTCGTTATTAGTTGCCATTCTCTCGTTATTATCATTACCTTTTGGTTGGGTTGTACCGTCTTTTGAAACCAGTTTGATGCTAATTTGCGCTGGATTAATTGGTGGCGTTGGTCAAATATGTTTGACTGCAGCTTATCGAAATGCACCAGCTTCGATCGTAGCGCCATTTGATTATTCATCGATGCTGCTGGCTTTAGGTATAGGGTACTTTTGGTTTTCTGAAATTCCCAATTGGTGGACCATCATTGGCGCAACAATCATAATTATTTCCGGTATTGCAATTTTATGGCGTGAGCAATGGTTAGGTCGCCAGCGCAATCTAGCGCAGATTGCCCATTAACTTTTTCTGGTTCATGGTTTATTTTAGGTGGATATAATTATTAATTTGCTGCCTACTGTCTGACTATTTTCTCGTAACTTTCAGCAATTTCGCGGACTAAAGTTCCAACTTCAAAAGTATAATCTCCAATTTGGCCAACTGGAGTAACTTCTGCAGCGGTTCCGGTGAGCCAGCACTGTTCAAAACTGCTAAGCTCTTCTGGATAAATATGGCGTTCGTTTACTGTAATACCGCGGTCCCGCAACATACCGATTACGGTTTGTCGTGTGATTCCGTTTAGAAAGCAGTCAGGATCTGGAGTATGCACTTCACCTTCTTTAACAAAGAAAATATTTGCTCCAGTAGCCTCGGCTACATAACCTCGATAATCAAGCATCATGGCGTCTGAGCAGCCTTTAGCTTCGGCAGCATGTTTTGACATTGAGCAAATCATGTAAAGTCCAGCGGCCTTAGCAAAACTTGGGATTGTTTCAGGACTTGGACGCTTCCATTTTGCGATGTCGAGCTTGGCTCCGGCCATCTTAGCATCACCATAATATGCGCCCCACTCCCAAGCAGCGATAGCCATTTTGACTGGGTTTCGTGAAGAAGCAACGCCCATGTCTTCACCGGATGCGCGCCAGCATATAGCACGCACATATGCATCTTGAAGGCCAGAAGCTGCCATGACTTCACTTTTAGCAGCTTCGATTTCTTCGACCGTATAGGGTATAGGAATATCCATATATTCCCCAGACTTTAAAAGTCGCGCAGAGTGTTCTTTTGACTTAAAAATTTTTCCATTATACGCGCGTTCACCCTCAAACACTGAGCTCCCATAGTGCATTGCATGCGTCAGAATGTGTACTTTGGCGTCTCGCCATTTTACCATTTCGCCATCCATCCAGATAACGCCATCACGGTCGTCGTATGCAGCTGACATGTGAGTTTTTCCTTGTGGCCTTATAAAATTTGCATTTGTTTCGCAAAAAATGTCCGTTTCGGACATAATATTACTAAAAACGTCTAAATTTTTAACAATTGATTCTTGGAATGTCAATAACACTGACGTATTGTCAGGCAAGGATTTATAATAAAGGGAGTGGCGTTTTCGTGGGAAATAGTCAGCCAGAAAATACAAGTGGATTACTTTTTTTAACTGATGAACAATTAAGAAAAGGCATTGAGGCAATGTTTTTTGCTTACCGAGGTTTTACAGCTGATCCAGATCGTATCTTGGCAGAAAGGTCCTATGGTAGAGCGCATCACAGAGCGCTACATTTCATTCAGCGCAGTCCAGGTACCACAGTAAACAATTTGCTGTCTACACTGGGAGTTACTAAGCAAAGTCTTAATCGTGTTCTGAGGACGTTAATTCAAGATGGATTAGTATTAAATGAAGTCGGGGTACAAGACAAAAGGCAACGTCATCTGAGCCTGACAGTTGATGGGTCTGAGTTTGAACAAAATCTTTCCAATGCTCAGAGTGATCGTATGCGAGCCGCTTATCGTCAGGCAGGTCCGGATGCGGTGCAGGGGTTTCGTTCAGTTCTGGAGGCTATGATGGATCCCGAACTAAAAAAGCATTATGAGAGTTTCAGTAAAGGGCAGCGTCTATGACCTCTGGCTTTCATTTATTAATTATTGATGATGATGAGCGTATACGAGTCTTGTTGCAAAAATTCCTTATTAAAAATGGATATTTAGTTTCGGTTGCCAGAGATGCTGGGCATGCGAGGCGTATTCTTGCTGGGTTGGATTTTGATTTAATCATTATGGACGTCATGATGCCTGGGGAAGATGGCGTATCCCTTACCAAACATCTCCGTGAGAAGCGCAACACACCAATTTTACTGCTTACCGCAAAGGGCGAAACAGTAGATAGAATTAGAGGCCTAGAAGCGGGAGCAGATGATTATTTAGCAAAACCATTTGAACCAAAAGAACTTTTATTACGTTTAGCGGCAATATTGAGACGTGCGCCAGCTCTAGAGCAGAATGCTGAGGTTCCAAAAGTACTGCATTTGGGGGCGGTGTCCTATGATGTAGATCGTGGAGAGTTATGGTGCGGTGACAAGCGCATCCTATTGACTGCAACAGAAAGCCATCTTATGCGGATTTTTTCTAACAATAGTAGCGCGCCTTTGAGCCGTGCTACTTTGGTGGAGCGGCTCGGCCGTGGTGGTGGTCAAGCACAGGAACGCGCAGTCGACGTTCAGATTGCCAGATTGAGGCGAAAAATAGAAACTAATCCAAAACAGCCGCGTTATCTGCAAACAGTTCGAGGAGCAGGGTACATGCTTAGTTTGGAATAAAGGCACCCAATATGACAACAAAAATTATTAGCCATAAAGATTGTTTGAAGCATATAAATCCACCTGGTCATCCTGAGCAAGTGGCACGCCTAGAGTACATCCTTGATGCACTAGCTCCGTTAGGTTTGGACATAGTTGATGCTCCACTAGTGGCAGATGATGATTTGCTTAGGGTGCATTCACAGAGCCACATACGTGCAATTCAGGCCGCAGTGCCTGTCTCAGGTTGGACCTCCTTGGATAATGACACTCATGTTTGTCCTGATACACTGACTGCCGCATTACGCGCCGCTGGTGGTGCGGTCCAAGCTGTAGACATGGTGATGGCTGATGAGGTGCAAAGTGTATTTGTGGCCACTCGGCCTCCTGGACATCACTGTGAGCGAGAGACCCCTATGGGGTTTTGTTTTTTTGGTAATGTCGCGATAGCTGCGAAGCATGCATTAGATCATCACGGCCTAAGCAGAGTAGCAATCGTAGATTTTGATGTACACCATGGTAATGGTACTCAGGATCTTGTGGAGGGTGATGAACGCATACTATTTGCTAGCACTCATCAAATGCCTCTGTACCCTGGAACTGGCCATGCACATGAGACGGGTGGATACGAGAATGTAGTTAATGTGCCATTAATGGAGGGTGCTGGCACAGTTGCCTTTCGCACGGCAATGACTGAAAAAGTATTACCAGCGGTCGACAGGTGGGCCCCAGAACTTTTGTTGATTTCTGCGGGTTTTGATGCTCACAAGGCTGATCCACTGGCTGGCATGGAGCTGGACGAAATGGATTTTTCTTGGGTAACAAAGGAATTACGCAAACTAGCAGAAAAGCATAGCAATGGCCGGGTGGTATCCTGCCTGGAAGGCGGTTATGATATTAATGCGTTAGCTTCGTCAGTTGTATCACATGTTGAGGCTTTGAGGGGATAAAATGAATGGTTGATAAGTTGATTGAAGAAATGAGCTTTGAGAATGCTATGGCTGAACTGGAGCAAGTGGTAACACAACTTGAGCGAGGGGATGTTGCCCTGGACGCTTCAATTTCCTTGTATGAACGAGGTGCTGCGCTGAAATCTCATTGTGAAACAAAGTTGAAAGCTGCTGAAGAAAAAGTATCAGCTATTACTTTGAACAGTGAGGGCCAGCCCACTGGTTCAATGCCGCTGGATGCAGGCTAAAATAAGATCAGCGTAGCAATCTTATGGAAGACATAAAGTTATCTGAGAAGCTTAATGTGGCAAACATTGCTATACAGAATTACCTTACAAATTCTCTTAAGTCTTTCGGATCAGGTAATATTGTGGATGGCATGCGCTATGCGCTGCTTGGTGGAAAAGGTCTGCGCGGATTCCTTGTGATGGAAAGTGCTGCCTTAATGGGTGTAACGAAAGCTAATGCAATATCTGCAGCGGCGGCTGTCGAAGCTTTACACACTTACTCGTTAGTTCATGATGATTTACCATGCATGGATGATGACGATTTGCGCCGTGGCATTCCCACAATTCACAAAAAATGGGACGAGGCAACTGCAGTTCTGGTTGGAGATGCGCTTCAAACATTCGCATTTGAGCTACTAAGTCAGCGAGAATGTAGCGATGATCCAAATATTAGAATAAACCTAATTTCAAGCCTTGCGCGTGCGGTTGGAGCACAGGGAATGGTTCTAGGCCAAGCACAAGATATTGAAGCAGAGTCATCTTCTCACCCATTAGGTTTGGATGATATATCAGAATTACAGCGTAATAAAACAGGTGCACTAATTGAATGGTCTGCCGTTGCTGGCGCTATTTTGGCATGTGAAGACCCAAAAGAGCTGAGAGAATACTCTCAGGCGCTTGGTCTCGCTTTTCAAATTGTGGACGATATTTTGGATGTAGAAGGGGATAGCAACATTGTCGGAAAAGCCGTTGGCAAAGATAATGATGCAGGAAAAGCGACGTTTGTGTCCCTTCTGGGTTTGGCGCCTGCAAAGCTTAGAGCACAAGCTCTTGCGGATGAGGCCTGTAATGCTTTAGAACCTTTCGGGGATAGAGCGTTAACATTAAAAAAATTGGCACAGTTTGTTGTGTCACGAGAGAAGTGAAAGGGTCACATCTATGACTGGCCATCCAGTAACTCCAATTTTAGATAGAGTGTCAACGCCTGCAGATTTAAAATTATTAACTGATCTAGAACTCCATGAACTGGCTGGTGAGCTACGTTCTGAAACTATTTCGGCCGTATCAGAAACGGGTGGGCATCTTGGTGCTGGATTAGGTGTGGTTGAGTTGACTGTAGCGTTGCACGCGATCTTTGATGCTCCAAAAGACCGTATTATCTGGGATGTTTCTCATCAAACTTACCCACATAAGATATTGACGGGTCGCCGAGATCGCATTCGAACTTTGCGGATGAAGGGTGGGCTAAGTGGGTTTACCAAACGCAGTGAGAGCCCGTATGACCCATTTGGTGCAGCACATTCTTCGACCTCTATTTCGGCTGCCCTAGGTTTTGCGGTTGCGCGGGACCTAGGGGGAGCACCTGAACATGGTATTGGTGATACAATCGCTGTGATTGGTGATGGCGCAATGAGTGCAGGTATGGCTTTTGAGGCGATGAATAATGCCGGCCATCTAAAAAAACGCATGATTGTAATTTTAAATGACAATGAGATGTCAATTGCTCCGCCGGTTGGGGCACTTTCTGCATACTTAAGCCAACTCTATGCTGGAGCCCCTTTTCAAGAATTTAAGGCAGCAGCCAAAGGTGCAGTTTCACTGCTACCTGAACCTTTTAGAGAAGGTGCCAAGCGTGCCCGAGATATGGTTAAGCACATGACAGTGGGTGGGACCATTTTTGAGCAGTTAGGGTTTAATTATCTTGGGCCAATTGATGGACACGACTTGGATCAATTAATGCCGGTGTTGCGAATGGTTAGAGAACGTGCCGACGGGCCAATGTTGGTTCATGTAATCACAAAAAAAGGTAAGGGTTACGCTCCCGCAGAGACGGCGAGCGACAAAGGCCACGGGGTTGGTAAATTTGATATCGTGACTGGTTCTCAAACTAAAGCAATCTCGAATGCACCTTCCTATACTTCTGTCTTTGCAAAAGCATTATTAGATCATGCTGGCAGAGACGATAAAATCTGTGCTGTAACAGCTGCGATGCCAGACGGTACGGGTCTTAATCTTTTTGCGGAACGCTATCCAAGTCGCTGTTTTGATGTGGGCATTGCCGAACAGCATGGTGTAACTTTTTCGGCCGCCTTAGCTGCTGGCGGCATGAAGCCTTTTTGCGCTATTTATTCCACTTTTTTACAACGCGGTTATGATCAAGTTGTACATGATGTCGCAATCCAGCGTTTGCCAGTACGATTTGCTATCGATCGCGCTGGGCTCGTAGGTGCTGATGGCGCTACGCATGCGGGCTCATTTGATATTGGATTTTTGGCAAATTTGCCGGGCTTTGTAGTCATGGCCGCAGCTGATGAAGCAGAACTTTGCCACATGGTTGCAACTGCTGTCGAATATGACGCTGGTCCAATTGCGTTCAGGTTTCCCAGAGGTGAGGGCGTTGGCTGCACTATGCCAGAAAGTGCTCAGGCGCTAGAAATTGGAAAAGGTAGGATAATTCAAAGAGGAACAAAAGTCGCAATACTATCTTTTGGAACTAGGCTGAGTGAAGTGTTGACCGCCTCAGAAGCTCTTGCAGCACAAGGCATTAAACCTACTGTCGCAGATGCTCGGTTTGCAAAGCCGCTAGACCGTGAATTGATCTTAGAACTTGCTGAAACTCATGAAGTATTAATTACGGTGGAAGAGGGTGCCATTGGTGGATTTGGTAGCCATGTGGCCCAACTTTTGGCGGAAGAAGCTGTTTTTGACCGGGGATTCAAATTCCGCTCCATGGTATTGCCAGATACCTTCATCGACCAGGCAAATCCAGATGATATGTATAGAGAAGCTAAACTTTCGTCTAAAGATATCCAAGAAAAAGTTTTGGAGACGTTAGCCGTTTCCACACTCAAGGCCAGAGCATGATATGATCAGCAACATAGGTACTCTAAGTTATAGAATACTGCTGCTTTCATTAGCTTTTTTTTATAAACTTTATATTTGTATTATATCAAATTAGACACAACCTGGAGGGCCTTCGCGCTATTTTACTGTGTGGGGTCTTTTTTCTTTGCTCATTTTTTGGAGGCTTTTGTAAAATAGCCATGGGCAATGGAATAATCGTTGGGATGTATTCGTTAGGTCTTCTGGAATAGTAAATGCTATGGTTGTATCTTTGTATTGGAAGTTATTTCTTAAAGATCCCATGTCCGTTACCACTAATGGCCCATCATATCGTTTTTTAAATCATCTTTTCCTGTTTGACAGGCTTTTATTTTAGCTATGATGTTTTTGGCTAAGAAGGCTGTTTAATCCAACTCTATAATTAGGATATTTTAAGGTTATACCAAGCTCTGATTTTATTAAATTATTCTGAACGCGCTTATTCTCAGCATAAAAACTGCGCGCCATTGAGGTCATTTCAGCAATCTCAAAAGGGAGGTCTGGTGGGATTGGCAACTTCAAGAGTCGGGCAGCGTATGCAATGACATCTTGTGGTGGTGCGGGTTCGTCGTCACATATATTATAAATCGCACCCGGCCTAGGCTGCATGATTGAGGCTTCTAAAACTTGAGAAATATCATCGACATGAATTCGACTGAACACCTGATCGTCTTTGATAATTCTTCGAGCGGTTCCATTTCTTACTTTTGAAAATGGACCGCGTCCTGGACCGTATATGCCTGCAAGGCGAAATATATGCAGTGGCAGATCAAAACTTGACCACGCAGCCTCAGCCTCTACCCTCAATTTACCCCGTTTTGTTGCCGGTGTCAGTGAGGATGCTTCATCAACCCATGCTCCATTATGGTTCCCATAAACGCCAGTGGTTGATAAATATCCCACCCAAGTAAAACTGTAATTTTTTAGATCTACTTCTTTGAGAATAGGATCACCTTTTGAATTAGGTGCGACGGAAATTAGAAGATGTGATGCCTCTGTTAATGCCCTGTTTAGGTCATTGCCTGGCCAGATAATTGATTTCACGCCGGCCTGATGCATTTCATCTGCTCGACTTTCACTACGAGTTGTTCCGATGATATCCCAACCTTGTTGCTGAAGATCAGCAGTCAACGCCTGAGCGGAAAAACCGTATCCAATACAAAGTAAACACTTGGTCATATCACCTTAATAAGCTCTAAGTGGACATAGTAGAAGATACAATTTGCGATGGAGTAGAGTATGGTAGAAAAACCTAACTTGGATGCGGCATATGCATTGCAATCACCTAGTGAAAATCGATTGCTTTATGCAGAATGGGCTGAAACTTACGACCATGATTTTGCCAAAAATATGGGCTACGCTTTACCTATTCGTGTGGCAGATGCTTTTGCAGAAAATCTAAAGGCTTTCCAAAAAGGTAGGATACTTGATGTGGGTGCGGGTACAGGATTGGTTGGGCAGCGGCTCAATTTCCATGGTTATTCAAATATTGACGGATTAGATATATCATTGGAAATGCTTGAAGTGGCCAAGTCTAAAGGCTGCTACGAGCATATGACTGTAGGAGATTTATACTCAAGATTGCAGATCCAAGACAATATTTATAGCTACATAATCAGTGCCGGTACTTTTACTCATGGACATGTTGGGCCATCAGCATTGGATGAATTGCTGCGAATTGCAAAACCTGGTGCTCTGTTTTGTATTTCAATAAACAGCGCTCACTTTGTAAGTGCTGGGTTTGAAAAAAAATTTCAGGAATTGGATGAAAAGATCACTCAACTAGATCTGGTACCCGTACAAATTTATTTTGGAGGTGAGCATACCGATGGCCAAGGAATCATTGCCATTTTTAGAACCCGTTAACTTAAAACGTCATTATTGCTAACTATTTGTTTATCTGCCTTTCCAAACAGGGTCTCGTTTTTCTGCAAAAGCGTTAGCTCCCTCCATTTGATCCTCAGAGCCATATAAAATATCAACTGAACGGAGTTGGCGCTGGGTTATTCGGTTCATCGCGTCCTGAAATTTGCTATTTTCGGCGTCACGCACAATCTCTTTGATTGCTGCATATACCAATGGCGGACCGCTTGCCAGAAGTTGGGCTAATTCCCAGGCTTTGGAAATCAGTTCTTTTGCCGGATAAGAATGGTTAACTATGCCCCAATTCTTTGCTTCATCTACATCAAACCAACGCCCCGTTAAAAGCAATTCCATAGCTATATGATATGGAATCCTCTTTGGAACTTTAATTGAGGCAGCGTCGGCAACAGTTCCAGAACGGATTTCAGGAAGTGCAAAGCTGGCATGGTCAGCGGCTAGGATAATATCCGCAGAAAGTGCCCATTCTAGACCGCCCCCACAACAGATTCCATTTACCGCGGCAATGACTGGTTTGTTAAGTTCCGACAGCTCTTGTAAACCACCAAAACCACCAATGCCATAATCTCCATCTACCGCATCGCCATCTGCAGCAGCTTTCAAATCCCATCCTGGGCAAAAAAACTTGTCACCTGCTCCAGTTATAATTGCTACTTTTAAATTTGGATCATCTCGAAAGTTTTTAAATGTATTCCCCATTATTTTACTAGTTTTAAGATCAATGGCGTTTGCTTTTGGTCGATCAAGGGTTACCTCGAGTATTCCATCTTGAACTCGTGTTTTGATCGGGCTCATCTTGCTTTCCTTATTAATGCATCGGCAGCAATGGCAGCCTCCGCCGTGCAGATTAATGGGTTGATTTCAATTTCTTCCATACTATCCACATTGGCAAGTACATAGGCCTGTATACCCTCAATCGCATCCAAAATAGCATCGAAGTTTACGCTCTTTTTATCACGATATCCATGCAGTAACGGCGCCATTTTTAGGCTATTCAATGCTGTAGTGACATTGGATCTTTTTGCTGGAAGAAGTAAACTTGTACTGTCTCCAAGCAATTCGGTAGTGGTGCCTCCAGCAGCTAAGGTCATAACAAATCCGTGCGCTTTGTCTCGTATCACTCCAACTAATAATTCGGCAATGTTCCCCACAATCATTTGTTCGATAAGCACGTCGCCTGAAGCTAGTCTAGGTATAATTTTTTGAACTTCGTTTGGTGAGTTTAAGCCAAGGGCGAGCCCGTTTGAACCTGTTTTATGTGTTAAGCCCATTATTTTGACAGCAATCGGAAACCCAAGCTCGATTGCTTTCTGTGCTGCATTCTCGCGATCTGAGATGACATTTCCATGTGGAATTGAGATTCCAAAACTTGCAAGTTCTTGCTTTGCTGAATATTCGTCTAAGATATAGCAGGTTCTTTCTGGACCTGGTAAAGTCAAAGGAGCTTCATCTCTTGGTAAGTTTTTTATCAAAATATTAAGTGCTTGAATGCAATGATCTAGGCCATTTACTGCAGCGACTCCATTTCTCATAAGTTTTTTAGCAACATCTTCTGGCATTAGTTCACCCAAGCTGGCTACTACTGCATAAGGTCTTCCTGTTTGTTTGGCTGCGCTAATTGCAGCTCCTGTGACACAATTCCAGTCTTTTTGATCACAAATATCGGAACGAGGGTAATCACTAATTATAAGGGTTAGAGCGATTTCTGAATTGGCCATTGCTGCCCATGCTGCTGCCATTTTCGGTTCATCGCGCCAAATATATGTATGGTAATCTAGCGGATTAGCGAGGGCTACCATGGGTCCGAGAACCTTTCTTAAGTCCCTACGTTGACGCGTTGTGAGAGGTGGAAACTCTAATGAGGTCCCGTAAACTGCATCAGCAGCCAATGCAGCTTCACCCCCTGAACATGAAATGGAGGCTATTTGATTGCTTTCTAATGTCCCAAATTGGTGATTTAATTTTAACGCTTCTAAAAATACGGGTAAACTTTCAGCGCGGCGAATACCGAGGCGATCTAAAAATGCTTGTGCTCCCACATCACTGCCTGTGATCGTAGCCGTGTGTGAAATTGCAGCGGATTTTGCTTGCTGGGACTTACCCGACTTCAGTACGATGATTGGGATATTTTTTTGATGAGCTTTATGAGCAAGTTTTTCCCAATTGCGTAGATTGCCAAAGCCTTCAATGTGAAGGCCAATAGAGGTTATGCGCGGATCATCTAATAGATGTAGCGCAACATCTGCCTGCGAGGTTTGTGCTTGGTTGCCACAAGTAATCATATAACCAATAGGCAATCCCCTGTTTTGCATTGTAATGTTGATAGCAATGTTGGAGCTTTGTGTTAAAACTGCAACGCCGCGGTCTACTTCACGGCAACCGTGCTGATCAGGCCAGATGCTGCACTTATCAAACGCATTTAAAAACCCATAACAATTGGGTCCTAAGATGGGCATATCGCCTGCGGCTTCGACTAATTTCTTTTGTAAATTTGCGCCAATAGCATCTTCAGCTGCAGCCTCAGAAAACCCAGATGCGAAACAAGTGGCGCCACCGGCTTTTAAGGTGCTTAATTTGCTAACAATATCTAATGTTGCATGCCGATTAACTCCAATAAAAGCTGCATCTATTAAGCCCGGAAATGCATCTAGAGATTTTAAAGATTTTATTCCAGCTATTTCTTTGCCGGATGGATGAATTGGTAATATAGTACCTTCGTAGCCAATTTGGTGTGCTGCTGACATAATTGATTTACACCATTCCCCACCGCCTATTACTGCGATGGTTTTTGGTTTAAATAACCTAGTTAGGTTCAAGACTTTTCTCCGCACCAAATAAAACTTCTTTTATAGAGTGGATTAGATTTTGTATCATTTTTCCTTTTAAAACAAGGTCAATTTTGTGGATGATGCTTTTACGAAATACCACATTAAGCCCCTAGTGGGCGAAGAAGATCACGACTAATAATGTGTCTTTGAATTTCCGAAGTGCCGTCCCAAATACGCTCAACTCTTGCATCCCGCCAAAATCGTTCAAGAGGGAAATCATCCATTAAGCCCATTCCACCGTGTAGTTGGATGGCTGCGTCCGTGACGCGCGCTAGCATTTCGCTAGCATAGAGTTTTGCACTTGCAATTTCTCTGTTAGCCGGCAATTTTTTGTCAAGGCGATCTGCAGCTGCAAGTGTTAGAAGGTCAGCAGCATCAATTTCTGTTATCATATCTGCCAATTGAAAGCTGACACCCTGAAACTTTCCAATTTTTTGACCAAACTGTTCCCGCTCTGCTGAGTAGTTAAGTGCGTAGTCAAAAACACGACGTGCCCTGCCAACGCTCATGGTCGCTACAGTTATGCGGGTTGCATAAAGCCAAGTATTCATTACTTCGAAGCCACCATCTACTTCCCCTAAAACTTGAGTTTCCGGTAAACGGCAGTCATCGAATTCTAGTATCATATTTTTATAGCCACGGTGGCTAACAGATTTATAGCCATCACGAATTGTGAAACCTTTTGTGCCGCGATCTACTAGAAAAGCTGTAATCCGTTTTTTTGGCCCTTTTGGTGTTTGATCCTCGCCAGTTGCTATGAAAACAATGATAAAGTCAGCATGATCGGCGCCACTAATAAAATGCTTGGTACCGTTAACGATCCAATCAGTTCCCTCTTGAACGGCAGAACATTTCATACCACGAACATCAGAACCGGCCCCAGGTTCTGTCATGGCTAAAGCATCCATACGTTCACCACGGACGGCAGGCATCAAATAGCGTTCAATTTGTTCACCTTTGCAGGCCATGAGAATATTCTGGGGACGACCAAAGAAATGGTTCAAGGCCATACTTCCACGGCCAAGTTCACGTTCTACTAAAGCAAAATCCATGTGATTTAGTCCAGCGCACCCAACGGATTCAGGAAAATTACAGGCATAAAAACCTAATTCTAATGTTTTTTGCTTTATGTCTTGTGCTATTTCCGCAGGGACTTCTCCACTACGTTCAACGAGCTCTTCATGCGGATAAATTTCTTTTTCAACGAATGAACGAACGGTATTTGCAATCATCTCTTGTTCTGTTGATATTCCGTACTGCATCTTTAAATCCTTGCTGGACGATTAACTAGCATAATTGCTGCCTTCTTCGTTTAAAATAGTCTTTAGTTCTGTTAAGTGCTTGGTATCTTGATCAGGATAACTCTCTATCATTTGTGCAGTCTTTTCAGCAACTGCATCTTCCAGTACCCGCAGTTTTTGGCCAGTTTGCAGTGCTAGCAAATAGGTTTGGCAGGCACGTTCAAAATAAAACATTCGGTTAAAAGTGTCGGCGACCGTATCGCCAATAATTAGGATACCGTGATTGCCCATGATCATTACTTTTTTCTTTGGATCAGCTAACAGCGCAGCACAGCGCTTGCCTTCTTCGGCAAATGCAAGCCCACCGTAGTTCTCATCAATCACGTAGCGGTTGAAAAACATGGAAGCATTTTGGTCGATAGGAGGAAGATTGCTATCTGCAAGCGCCGCTAGAGCAGTAGCATAGGGGGGATGTACGTGCATTACACATCGGGCATGTTTGCAGTGTCGGTGTATCCCCCCGTGCAAACCCCAGGCCGTTGGGTCTGGAGCATCAGGCCCTTCCAAAGCTGTGGGATCATTAGCATCGACAACAATTAAATTGGACGCTTTTACACGTGAGAAATGCATTTGATTTGGGTTCATTAGAAATTTGGTACCATCTTCATTGATTGCAAAGCTAAAGTGGTTTGCGACAGCCTCGTGCATATTTAGCCTTACAGTCCAACGAAAAGCTGCTGCTAAATCTACACGTTCCTCCCAATTCTCCATATTTGGACGGAGATTACTTTTTCCCATCATAAATACCTTTAGCCCAACCGAATAAGAAATATACAATTTTGGATTTCTGTAACTTATTTTTAAAACCTCAACAATGTATGAGTATAGTCCTTAAAGTGACCAAATTGTACTATATTTTTAGACGTGTCATATTTTATTTTAAACCGTCGTTTTTAAATAATAATCGGGGCTTGCTTCTTCCATTAAAAACAGAGAAATTTGAACATGGAAAACCTTTTTAAAACTTGGTCCGAAAGCGCTTCTAATTTGATAGCTGTAGCGGCTGGCCGTGTTCCAGCTGATACAGTAATTTTAGGTGGTCAGCTGGTTAATGTTCATACCCGAGAAGTTTTGCGCTGGGATGTGGCTATTTCTGATGGTCGATTTGCCTATGTTGGTCCGAATGCAAGTCATTGTATTGGTGATAAAACTGAAGTTTTGCGTACTGAAGGTTTCTTGATTCCAGGTCTTTGTGATGGCCATATGCATATTGAAAGTGGCATGCTGACCCCAGCAGAATTTACTCGAGCTGTAATTCCTCATGGAACCACAACGATGTTCACAGACCCACACGAGATCGCCAACGTACTGGGAATAAATGGTGTGAAACTGATGCATGATGAAGGTTTAATGCAACCGATTAACATATACACACAGATGCCAAGCTGCGCCCCATCCGCCCCTGGCTTGGAGACTACAGGATTCAAAATTACTGCGGCTGATGTATCTGAAGCGATGACCTGGCCTGGTATTATAGGTCTTGGTGAGATGATGAATTTTCCAGGGGTGATTGATAGTGATCCTCAAATGCTTGCTGAAATGGCGGCAACAGCTGATGCCAATAAAACGATTGGGGGGCATTATGCTAGCACTGATCTTGGAACTGCATTTCACGCATACGCAGCTGGTGGACCGGCAGACGACCATGAAGGAACTCGGGAGATTGACGCTCAAATGCGAGTTCGGCAAGGAATGCGCGCTATGCTGCGTTTGGGTAGTGCGTGGTATGATGTTGAAAGTCAAATCACAGCTATTACTGAGAAAGGTCTTGATTCACGCAATTTCATTCTTTGTACTGATGATTGCCATTCTGGAACTCTAGTCCATGAGGGGCATATGAACCGTGTGGTTCGTCACGCGATTGCTTGCGGGTGTGATCCATTGGTAGCCCTCCAGATGGCAACTTTAAATACTGCCACTCACTTTGGTTTAGAACGTGAGCTAGGCAGTATTACTCCAGGTCGCCGTGCAGATATAATATTCACTAGTGACCTAGAAACTTTACCAATAGATTACGTGATTGCACGTGGTAATACAGTGGCAATCAACGGCGATATTAAAACAGAGTGTCCACACCTGTCTTGGCCAAAAAATGTGCGCGAGACTGTGAATATGGGGACAGATAAAAAATCTGAAGATTTTTTAATTACCGCGCCTGAAGGAATGTCGAGGGTCGACGTCCGGGTTATTGGCGTTGTTGAAAATCAGGCTCCTACCAAAGAGCTGAATGCCAGTTTGCCTGTAAGAAATGGCATTATCTGTGGTGAAGGTGAAGTTTGCCAGGTTGCTTTAGTTGAACGACATCAGGCGACTGGAGCAGTAACAAATGCCTTCGTATCTGGCTTTGGATATAAGGGTGACATGGCTGTTGCTTCAACTGTTGCACACGACAGTCACCATATGATTGTTGTAGGCACCTGCCACAAAAATATGGCGTTAGCTGCAAACAGGTTGGCAAAAGTTGGTGGTGGCGTAACGGTTTGGAAAGGTGGTGAGGAGTTAGCGCTTGTTGAGCTACCGATTGCTGGACTTATGTCTGATGCTGCAGCTTCAACTGTTGCTGCCAAAGCTGACGACATGGTGAAGGCCATGGCCGAGTGTGGTTGTTCACTGAACAATGCTTACATGCAGCATTCTTTGCTGGCTCTTGTTGTGATTCCTGAACTTAGAATAAGTGATTTGGGTCTTGTAGATGTCAAAAAATTTGAAATCACAAGTGTACTGAGGGGTATTGGATAGAAATGATTGAAGGTGAACAGAAGATGATTTTACCAGGCGATCAGCCCACAAAAAACTTTGAAAATTCCAAAGACGCTGTCGATTATCTGATATTATTATATCAAGTAGCTTCAGACTTTTTATGTGAGAATTTCGTTTCGGTACTGGAAACTGGGCACAGTAATTACCGTTACAGGGCCTACTACCCAGAAGTTCGAATAACTACAACGAGTTACGCATCGGTGGATAGTCGGCTGTCTTTTGGTCATGTTACAGGTCCTGGCACGTTTGCGACAACAATCACCCGGCCAGTTATGTTTCGTCATTATCTTGAGCAACAGATGGGTTTGCTCATTGAAAATCACAATGTACAAATACAAGTGGCTTATTCTGACACTCCAATACCCATTCATTTTGCAATCGCGAATGATCCTGACCTAATTGTTCCGCCTGAAGCTGCTGGATTTACATTACGGGACGTTTTCGACGTGCCAGACCTTAATACGATGAATGATGACATTGTTAATGGTGTCGCAGTTCCAAAGGCGGATGGATGCATGCCTCTTGCAGCTTTCACAGCTCAAAGAGTCGATTACTCGCTAGCGCGTTTGGCCCATTATACGGCTACTGATCCTGAGCACTTTCAAAATCATGTTTTATTTACCAATTACCAATTTTACGTTGAGGAATTTGAGGCCTATGCGCGTCAGCAGTTGGACGATCCTTCTAGTGGTTATTTTTCGCTTATTGGAACAGGAAATAATCATATTGAAAATGGTGATGAACAGCTAAAAACTTCTGAAAAGATACCACAGATGCCTACCTATCATTTGAAAAGGACTGACGGCAGTGGAATTACATTGGTTAACATTGGTGTGGGCCCTTCAAATGCGAAAACCGCTACAGACCATATAGCGGTGTTGCGTCCACATGCTTGGTTAATGGTTGGGCATTGCGCTGGTTTAAGAAACTCACAGGATTTAGGAGACTTTGTTTTAGCGCATGCTTATCTTCGCGAAGACCATGTTTTAGACGAAGACTTACCTGTGTGGGTGCCCATCCCTGCGCTTGCTGAAATACAAACTAGTCTAGAACAGGCAGTTGCTGAAGTAACTGAATTAAGTGGGTTTGATTTAAAAAAAATCATGCGCACTGGTACAGTGGCAACAATTGATAACAGAAATTGGGAATTAAGAGACCAATCTGGCCCTGTACTGCGTTTGAGCCAGTCCCGTGCTATTGCCTTAGATATGGAGAGTGCCACAATTGCAGCTAATGGATATCGGTTCCGTGTGCCATATGGAACATTATTATGTGTGAGTGATAAGCCATTGCATGGGGAGTTGAAATTACCTGGAATGGCGACAGAGTTTTATAAAACTCAAGTTGTTTGTCATCTCAGGATAGGCATACGCGCTATGGAAATTTTGAGAGAAATGCCTTTGGAAAGCATACATTCTCGGAAATTAAGAAGCTTTCAAGAGACAGCTTTCCTTTAATTTGACATTATTATGGGTTTTTTTGAATTATTTTGATACAATTTGTTGTGTCTTACCACAATATGCAGTTAACTATATAGGATTGGTGCCCAAGGTGTTGGGCTTTTTAGGAGAAAATAAATGTCAAAACCTATGACGAAAACACAATTAGTTGCCACACTGGCAGATAAAATGAGTACTGACAAAAAATCAGCAGCAGCTTCATTAGACGCAATTTGTGATCTGATAACGAGTGAAGTGTCTGGTGGTGGTGCTGTAACTTTGCCAGGTGTAGGAAAAATTTATTGCCGTGAGCGCCCTGAGCGCATGGTGCGTAACCCAGCAACTGGCGAAAGCTTTAAAAAAGGTGCTGATAAAGTAGTTAAGATGACTATAGCCAAAGCACTTAAGGATAGTGTAAACAGCTAAGCCCAAAAAATTCAATGCAGAAGCCTGCCTCTCAATTTTAGAGGCGGGCTTTTTTATTTGCTAAATATCAACTGAAGACTTTTTTAAGTTGACCCTGTAGTAAAAAATTAACCAACCTTGCTTCTAAAAAAATGTTAAGTAATGCTTGCCACAAAAGTACTGTGCGAAAGAAACGTTTAATGGATGTACGAGCAATTTTTGCCGGTTTGGCATTTGCACTGATCTGGTCATCTGCCTTTACATCTGCCCGAATTATTGTAGCTGACGCGCCGCCAATGTTAGCCTTATCTTTGAGGTTTATGATTTCTGGCCTTATTGGCGTCGGATTAGCAAGATCAATGGGCCAATCCTGGAAATTGACGCCTGATCAATGGAAAGCGACTATCGTTTTTGGCATCTGCCAGAACGCCCTTTATCTGGGCTTAAATTTTGTAGCAATGCAGTCGATTGAGGCATCTTTAGCTTCAATTATTGCGTCTGTAATGCCCTTGGCCGTTGGATTTTTTGGATGGCTAATTTTTGGTGAACGCCTTTCACGGTTAGGAATATTAGGTCTCTTTGTAGGTGCGTTTGGTGTTGCTCTTATTATGGGTGTCAGATTGCAAAGTGGTGCTGACCTTTTCGGAATTATACTATGCATTATTGCCGTTATTTCACTTACTATTGCTACAATGATGATGAGAGGAGCGTCTTCTGGTGGGAACCTTCTGATGATAGTGGGGTTGCAGATGCTTGTGGGTTCCGTGCTCCTGGCGGTTCCTGGGTTTTTGTTTGAACAACCAACAGTAGTTTTATCTTTAAATCTAATTATTGCTTTCTCATACACAGTTTTTATGCCTGGGCTTGTGGCAACCTTTATTTGGTTTTGGCTTGTAGGTCGCATAGGTGCAGTGAAAGCAGCCACATTCCATTTTTTAAACCCATTTTTTGGTGTAGCTATTGCGGCAATTTTTTTAGGAGAAAGCTTGAGATTCTCTGACATTGTGGGAGTAATTGTGATAATGGCTGGCATTCTATCTGTACAATTAGCTCGTCAGACTTCAGATTAATCTGCTAGGAGTACTAAAGTTTATTTTTGCTGGATAAGAAATTTAATTAAATTTTGTTTGAAAAGTATTTCTGAATATTGGTCGAACAATATAAGTCTAAGCAAATGTCCAAAATTTTGATTAGTGAAGCTTCAGGAAGTTTTTACACTCATAAGTCACTGATATGATCTACATCACTCAAAGTTGAGACATAGCTGACTTTGAGACCTGGCATGCTGGCTACTGTGTCTTTTAAAGCTGTTTTGCTCGACCAGCGCACAGAATTAAATATCTGGCTAGAAACAGGTTTAATTCTTTTGAGCCCAATAAGCCAATATCCACCGTCCTGTGCTGGGCCAAATGTAGCCTGATTGCTGCCCAAGCTACGAAAAGCGGCCCATATTTCTTTAACGCCAACTTTCGGTATATCAGCTCCAATAATACAAACAGGTCCAGGTGGTAAAAGTCTAAATATAGCTTTCATTCGATCACCCAAACACCCCTTGCCTTGCGGAATACGAGCAATGTTTGACGGCCAAAGGTTGCTTTTTATAACCTCACTGTCTGGAGAGATAGACAGGATAAGTTCCCACCTTGGGTCGCTTATACGGCGTAATAGTTGTTTACTTTGATGCCGAAACCACCAAGCGGCAGCAGTCATTCCTATACTCTGTCCTAGCCGTGTCTTTACTCTACCCGCACGTGGTTCTTTAACCATAACTACCAGTCGTCTACGATATTTAGTTGAAATAATCACTCAAAATCCTGGTATAAATTGATTTCAACTGGTGGATTTGTGTAACTTCTACTCGTTCATCTACTTGGTGCATAGTTTTACCCACAAGCCCAAACTCTATTACCGGACAGTGACGTTGAACGAAGCGCGCATCTGAGGTTCCGCCGCTTGTTGAAAGTATAGGCTTACGGTTAGTCTCAACTTGAACTGCTCGGGCAACAAGATCTGAAAGGGCACCAGGAGGTGTAATGAAACTTTCTCCAGAGATATGAACCTCCGTGATTATTTCAACACCAAATTTTTCTATAATGCCATCAGTCTTTATTTTGAGCCAGTCTATGAGGCTTTGTCCCGAATGGGAGTCATTGAAGCGTATATTTACCGTAGCGACACTTTGTGCTGGAATTATGTTCGTTGCTGTATTTCCCGTATCAACATTTACTACGGCAATAGTTGAAGCATCAAAGTGATCAGTCCCTTTATCTAATTCGGCAATACTGAGTTGATCAACTAATTGTGCCATCGCCGGTAACGGGTTTTTTGCATGATGTGGATAGGCTGAATGACCCTGTTTTCCAATAACTTTGAAGTGGATATTCATTGACCCCCGGCGCCCAATTTTAATCATTTGACCCATTTCATCAGGACATGTTGGTTCCCCTATCAAGCACACATCCATGGATTCTTTTTTTGTTTCCATCCAATCCAATAATGCTAAAGTACCATCCTTGGCGGGTCCCTCTTCGTCCCCTGTGATTGCCAGGACAATTGATCCAGAAGGAGGTGTGTGAGTAACGAAATCCATCGCTGCTGCCGCAAAAGCTGCAACTCCTGATTTCATATCTGTTGCACCACGGCCATACATCCAACCATCATGGATCTCGGCGCCAAAGGGATCCACTGACCAAGATGAAACATCCCCTACTGGAACTACATCTGTATGACCATTAAAGCCAAAGGTTTTCCCAGTTCCCCAACGTGCAAATAAGTTGGAAACTTTTCCACGATTCACCCTAGTGCATAAAAATCCATAATTAGAGAGCCTTGTTTCAAGTATTTTTAGCGCACCACCTTCGTTTGGTGTTACGCTAGGACATCGAATTAAATCGGCTGTCAGGTGTGCTGCGTCAACCATTATTGTACCCTTTTTGAGTCAGTTTCAAAAAACGGAGTCATTTGTGCCACAATCACACTATTTTCATCTAAGGAGCGTTGCATCAAGTCACGCTCTTCTTGAGAAATGTCATGTCCCTCACTCAGGCGCTCATCCAGAGTTCCATATCCCGTAACATCTAGAGGGGCGAGATCAGCCTGCTTTAATATGGCGACAGTTTCGCGTACAGCTTCAGCTTCGTCCACGCCACTTGCATATATCATTAATGAGCCGCCAATGGCTTCCTCTGGGAGACCGTCTCCATCTTTACGTCCCAGCTCAACAAGCAGAGTGAATACAAATTGAGGGCGTTTTTTCTTTTCGGTCATTTTTAAATTTTTCAGGTTACCTTGTTTACCCTATATATGATTAAATTGGGGAGAGGATTTTTTAATTTTTTTTTGAGGAACATTAAATTCTATATTAGTGTTCAAATTTCCCTTTTTCTAAATGGTAATTGATTTAACTCCTTAGGGCTGGCTTTAGCATTAAACTCATTGGTCATTCTAAATAAATTAATCTCGAAGAAGTTCGTTGATAGCAGTTTTAGAACGGGTTTGAGCATCCACGCGCTTAACAATGACTGCACAATAAAGATTAATGTTATTTTTTGATGGCATTGAGCCTGCGACAACCACAGAGTATGGTGGCACTTCGCCGTATACTATTTCACCTGTCTCACGATCCACAATTTTTGTAGATTTTCCAATGAAAACACCCATCCCTAAAACAGAACCTTCGCGAATAATACATCCCTCAACCACTTCTGAACGTGCACCAATGAAGCAGTTATCTTCAATTATAGTGGGACCAGCTTGCATGGGTTCTAATACTCCACCAATTCCAACGCCACCAGAAAGATGCACGTTTTTTCCAATTTGGGCACAGCTTCCCACGGTTGCCCATGTGTCCACCATTGTGCCAGTATCAACGTAAGCGCCAAGGTTTACAAAAGAGGGCATCAGAACGACACCGGGAGCGATATATGCTGACTTCCTAACTACGCAACTTGGAACGGCACGAAAGCCTGCCTCAGCCCATTCTGTTTCGCCCCATTTTTGCCATTTGCTATCGACTTTGTCCCACCAGCTTCCACCTTGTGCACTTCCAGCCTGAAGCTCCATATCCTTTAATCGAAAACCCAACAAGACTGCTTTCTTGGCCCATTGGTTCACAAACCAATTCCCATCTGATTGTTTTTCGGCCACACGCAAAGCACCGCTGTCTAGTGCCGTTAGCGTATCCTCGATGGCCTCCCGCATTTTGCCCGTTGTGTTAACGGTAATGGTATCGCGCTCTTCCCAAGCGGCTTCAATTGCGGGTTCCAGTTGTGCATATGACATGAATGTCTCCATAAAACTATTTTACTAGTTCTACTACTGAACCTAGAAGTTCAGGTCTATGCTAATTTATTTAAAAAACTTTTGAAATAGGGATTTGTAATTGTTTGCTAAGTTATATTGGTTCAAACAATCATAACTCCTAAAGTCACAAATTTTTATGCTTAATTTTTTTTAACATGGAGCTATTTTAATTTGGCTTAAAAAATTGTTGCTTTGTCGTGCTTGTATCCCTTTAATGAGCAGTCTTAGCTTTTCAATCCAACGGATACTTTAGATGGTAGATAAACACCGTAAACAACAGATGCGTGATCGGCACAAAGACTTGGTTGCAGAAAAAATTGTACCTGACAACGCTCAGACGCAGTCTTCGGCTTTTCGTCTTGCATTCGATGATCCTGAATTTTTGTGTCGTGATGATTTGCGCCCGATACGACTTCAGCTGGAGATACTCAAGCCAGAAATAATACTGGATGACGAAGGTATCAAATCTACTATTGTATTATTTGGTGGTGCCCGCATTCTTGAACCAGATAAGCGTCATCAGGCACGTACTAAAGCGCTGGCTGATCTTAGTAAATATTATGACGAGGCCCGGCTTTTTGCAAAAAAAATTACCCTTGCCTCTGATGGTTATACGAATGTTATTGTCACTGGTGGCGGTCCAGGTGTTATGGAGGCGGGAAATCGTGGAGCAAACGATGCTGGTGGACGCTCAATAGGGTTGAATATTGTTTTGCCGCATGAACAATCACCAAATGCATATGTAACACCGGAATTATGTTTTAACTTTCATTATTTTGCACTGAGAAAGATGCACTTTTTAATGAGAGCTAGTGCGATATGTATTTTTCCTGGTGGTTTTGGGACACTGGACGAAATGTTTGAAAGCCTCACTCTTATTCAAACGGGCCGTATGGAGCCAGTACCTTTATTGTTGTTTGGCGAATCTTTTTGGCGCTCGATTGTAAATTGGGATGCGTTGGTAAATTCTGGCACTATCGCTGAAGAGGATCTGAACCTGATTAAATTTGTTGAAACTGCTGATGAAGCCTTGGCGGCTATAAATGAATGGCAGGTTTAAATTATAAGTGTTGGGCCCAACATAAACACTCCAAAGTCCACATAGGCGCTTTCACTAATCTACGTTGTTAGAGGTCCAGTAGAAAGCGTTATAGTAGAGTTTCAGCTGAAATTTCTTTTCTACTCTTTCGTTCGCGTTCGGTTGCTGATTTCAGTTGGCCGCATGCCGCAAAAATATCCTCTCCTCTTGGCTTGCGTACGGGGCTCGCGTAGCCGGCCTGATAAATAATTTCAGAAAAAGCACGAATTCTGTTGTTTGTTGAACGCTCATACGGTGCGCCAGGCCAAGGATTGAACGGTATCAAATTAACCTTTGCTGGGATGCCCTTGATTAAATCAACCAAACGATGTGCGTCTGCGTCACTGTCATTTATATCTTTTAGCATCACATATTCAAAAGTAATTCTTTCGGAGTTACTGACTTTTGGATATTCCCGCAATGCTTCAAGCAACGTATCCAAATTCCACCGCTTATTTATTGGTACTAATTTGTTCCGTACCTCATTGGTTGTAGCATGAAATGAAATAGCCAGAAGACAACCTATTTCAGTCGCCGTTCTTGCAATTTCTGGCACTACGCCTGATGTCGAAAGAGTAATTCTGCGCCGTGAAAGAGAGATTCCCTCGGGATCCATTGCAATTTTCATTGCGTCTCGTACGTTATCAAAGTTATATAGTGGTTCTCCCATGCCCATTAACACTATGTTAGACAGGAGGCGTGCAGTATTTACAGGGTTCCGGCCAGGTTCTGGCCATTCATTCAAGTCATCTCGTGCCAACATTACTTGGCCAATAATTTCCCCAGCTGTCAAATTGCGTACAAGCTTTTGTGTACCTGTATGGCAAAAGGAACAGGTGAGTGTACAGCCGACTTGGCTACTGATACAAAGTGTGCCGCGGTCTTTCTCAGGAATATAAACAGTTTCAACTTCGTGTCCGCCTGCTATCCGTATCAGATATTTTCTGGTACCATCTACTGACACCTGCTTTGACACTACTTCGGGGACCATTACTACGAAACGCTCTTTTAAAAAAGTTCGATAGTCTTTTGATAAATTCGTCATCTGGTCAAATTCACGTACGCCTTTTTGGTAAATCCACTGCCAGATTTGGCCCGCTCGCATTTTTGCTTTCTTCGCGTTGGTGCCTGCCTCAATTAAGGCGTCAAGTAATTCAATACGGGGCAGCCCTACCAGATTAATTGGACCTGGCTGAAATTTGCGCGGGACTGTGAGGACATCCTGCGTTATTGGAACTGAGGCATCAGTCATAGGTTAGATCCATATTACTAAGAAGCTACGCTGCCAATACCCTAGCTTTTTGCCAATTGTTAGGCCGAAGTTCAACTTGAACAGCGTTTGTTGGCTTCCTTTATGGCTGCGGTAAAACCAAGCAAGCTGAACGTATCTTTGGTAACCGTACCACGCTTAGATTGAGCTGTAAGGACAGCTGTAGATCCACTTTTCATAGCTGCAATTATTTTTTTATCATCGTCGGCACTAGGAGGCCATGCCCACTCTCCATCGGTTGGCAGTTCATATGTTACCCCATCAATTTTCATGGTGATATTTCTACCTTCAGCGAAGGGGTAGCCGCCTGTAAAGGCTATCTGACCTTTGACGTCATCACTTGGTCGATAGATTGCAAAAAGCTGAATTTGACCACGTTTTACGTCAACGTTTACACCGCCACGCTTGTTTGAAGTTTCTTTTGGAGCCGACACAGCCCAGCATTCATTTGGGGCTTCTCCCACAAAAACTGCCCAGTCTGATTTGGCTGCCACACGATTTGAGGTTTCTTCTGCAATCACATTTGAACCTTGAAAGCTCAAAATGAACAAAATAGGAAAAGTGAAGGTTTTAAACATTTATTATGCCTTTATTTTTTAACAGCTAAAGTAAGCGCTACTGTTTATCTTTTCTCTGGCCGTACAAACTATGCTTTGCTAACACTTAACCTACTGCACGTAGCCCCCAAGGGGAAACCCCTGTTGAGCTTTGTATGGCAAAAAAATGCTTGTTGGAGTAATAAATGTTGCATTCCGTTCCATTGGTTGAGGTTTGGCGAGGTGATTTCCTTGAAAGCTGTCATCGTGGGCATATAGTTGTATCTAATTTTGATGGTGAAATTGTACAGGCATGGGGTAATCCAAATCATGTTATTTTACCTCGTTCTTCTTGCAAAATTTTACAAGCTTTACCATTGGTTGCATCTGGTGCTGCGGACTCACTTGGGCTTACAACTCGGCAACTGGCGTTGTCCTGTGCTTCCCACCAAGGTGCTGAGATTCATTCAAATTTGGTAAAATCTTGGCTTAAAGATTTAGGAAAAACCGATGACGATTTCCGCTGTGGCAGTCAATGGCCACGCGATACTGAAGCCCGTAATGCAATGATCAAAAACGATGAAACGCCCTGTCGCTACCATAATAACTGTTCGGGCAAGCATAGTGGGTTTTTGACCCTAAGCGCGCATCTGGGTGCAGGGCCCGACTACCATTTACCCGAACACCCGGTTCAGAAAGCTATTCTAAACACATTTGAGGAGGTGATTGGGGAAACTAGTCCAGGATATGGAATTGATGGATGCTCAGCGCCAAATTGGGCCTGTACGATTAGTGGCTTGGCCCGCGCAATGGCCCGCTGTGCTGGAAATAGTTCAGACATTTTGGGTTTGGCCTCAGTACGCTTACGTAATGCAATGATGGCCCACCCTGACTTAGTAGCAGGTGAAACGCGGGCCTGTACTGAATTGATGAATGCGGCCCCGGGTGTCGCGTTAAAAACAGGAGCTGAGGCTGTGTTTACAGCAATAATACCCAGCAAAAAAATGGGAGTAGCCATAAAGATTGAAGATGGTGCATTCCGAGCAAGTGAAGCAGTGATTACCGCTTTATTGATACGAATGGGTTTGCTGAATGCAGCACATCCGGCGGCTGTTAAGCGCTTGGGTCCCATCAGTAATTGGGATGGATTACGGACAGGCAGTATTTCTGTCGCATTGAATTAAAACGCCGTTTCTTAGGCTTTATGCGGGATTACAAATTCTGATTTTAAGTAACCCTGAAGATACAACAGCGCAGTCAAATCACCATGGTTTACCCTTACTGATACTTGGCTCTGAACAGTAGGTTTTGCGTGCAATGCAACGCCTGTTCCAGCCGACTGCAACATGCCTAGATCATTTGCACCGTCACCCACGGCTAGAACATCATCTGTGTTTAGGCCTTGGGCTACTGTAATTTCGTGTAGGGCGGTGACTTTCGCTTTACGCCCCAAAATTGGAGTTCCTATTTGGCCGTTCAAGGCTCCGTTTGTATACAATAGGGTGTTGGCACGATGCTCGTTAAATTCCAGTTTAGCTGCTACGAGCCTTGTAAAATCAGTAAATCCTCCGCTCACCAATGCGGTATATCCTTTACGGGCGCGCATTGTCGCCACAAGAACTTCTCCACCAGGCGTAAAGGTAATCTTTTTTTGATAGACTTGCGTGATGATCTTTTTAGTTAAACCTTTTAGTAGCCCGACACGTTCACGAAGCGCTTGCTCAAATTCCAGCTCACCATTCATCGCGCGAGCAGTGATGTCTGAAACCCTTGCACCAACGCCTGCTTCTTTGGCTAACTCATCAATGCATTCTTGTTCTATCATTGTGCTGTCCATGTCAGCTAAAAGCATTTTCTTTTGGCGTCCAGCTTTGGGTTGGACTATTAAGTCAACACCCAGCTCTTGCATGTCCGCCCAGACTTTCCAAAGGTTTTTAGGTGTGGCCAGGAGTTCAAACTCAACAGCTTCCATCGCTGCGAGCCAGATCAAATTACGCCCTCCCCAAGCGCTCATCAGAGATTGTGTGAGCGAGGGTATCAGTGCCTTCATGCCTGGTTTGCAGAGCAAAGTTGCAATAAACATGGAGATGCCTTTCACGAATTTAATCTGATTTGACAAAAATTCTGGTAAGTTACAAGTGATCCAATGTTTTGATGAGGCCGAACAAGCAATAAAAAATCTATCTAAGAGCGATAAAATCATGATGCGAACTTTAGTTGTACTTGCGATGATGGTTCTGTCCACAACAGCGCAAACAGATGTTGTTTTTCCAAATCTTACAGCTGATAATCTCAATAGTAGAATCTTAAACCTACCTGCGGATTTCTCTGGAATTCCAACTATTGTTTTTATTGCGTGTAAGATAAACCGACAGCCGAGTATTAATGCCAGGGTTGGACGTTTGGGCCTAGCGTGAGAGTGGTGGTCTTGCTTGGGTTGGGTTGCCCGTTCTGGGGCGCGGCGCGGCTTTCTTCCGGTTATTCGTTGACAAGGGAATGCGGTCTGGAATTACATCAATTGGTATGTGGGCAAAGACTATCACAGTTTACTCTAGCCTAAACGCTTTTAACCGTTCTTTAGGTATTGATGGTCGGTCGGAAATATACGTCGCTTTAGTTGACCCTGATGGTACTGTGCACAGCCTGATCAAGGGTGATGTTACGGAGGCCAAAGTGGATCAATTACGCGCGGCTTACCCATAGATTGGTTTATCTGGTTCTAAGTTGACGCTCAAAAGCGATCAGGTCCTAAGGTTTCCGATGAACTAAACAAGTAACCTATTAACTCCACAGTTTTTAGCAAAAGAGTAGCTTTCTATGTTGTTACCACTCAAATTTGAAAATAGAGGTGACGTGGGACACCCTTCCCCAACGAAGGGCATATATCTGAGAGGATAGCATCAGTGGCTATTAATAAACCGGCGTCGCGGCCGGAAAACCCGCGTTTTTCTTCTGGCCCTTGTGCCAAACCCCCCACATGGGCATGTTCTTCATTAGATGATGCGTGGCTTGGCCGTTCGCATCGTGCTGCCGGTGGTAAGGAGAAGTTGGCAGATGCCATTTCTCAAACGCGTCATGTTTTGAATATTCCAGAAGATTATAAAATTGGTATTGTGCCTGCGTCTGATACCGGTGCTTTTGAGATGGCCATGTGGAGTATGCTTGGAGAGCGTCCTGTGCAGATGGTTGCTTGGGAAAGCTTTGGCGTGGGGTGGGTCAGCGACGTAGTCAAACAGTTGAAGATTGATGCTTCTGAGCATATTGCACCTTACGGTGAAATTTTTGATATGTCTCGTTTAAACTTCGCTGGTGATGTTTGTTTCACCTGGAATGGCACGACTTCCGGTGTTTGTTTAGCTTCCGGCGATGCCATTCCCGTAGATCGTGTTGGATTGACGTTCTGTGACGCCACTTCGGCTGCTTTCGCGGTAGACCTGCCTTGGAATAAGCTGGATATAACTACTTTTAGCTGGCAAAAAGTACTTGGGGGCGAGGCTGCGCACGGGGTGTTGATACTCTCGCCGAGGGCGGTAGCCCGGTTGGAAAGCTATACCCCAGATTGGCCAATACCAAAAATTTTCCGCCTTACAAAAGGTGGTAAATTAATTGGTGATATTTTTACTGGTGCGACTATCAACACGCCGTCGATGCTTTGTGTAGAAGATTACCTGTTTGCCCTTGATTGGGCAGTTTCCGTGGGCGGTCTGAAGGGTTTGATAGCTCGTGCTCAAGCCAATGCACAAGCTATTTGGGATTTTTGTGATGTCCGTGATTGGATTGATAATTTGGCTGTTGATTCCAAAACACGATCTGTCACCTCGGTTTGTTTAAAATTTACTGATTCTAGCATCAAAGATCCGTCTGCATTTGCGAAAGCTGTCGCTAAACGGCTGGAAATGGAAGGAGCCGCTTTTGATGTCGGTTCCTATCGTGACGCGCCTGCTGGCTTACGAATTTGGTGTGGTGCCACGGTTGAGACTATAAATATTAAAACTATGTTGCCTTGGCTGGAGTGGGCCTACCAAACTGAATTGAATTTGCAGTAATTTCTTTCTGCCTCACTCAGAAAAATATATCCATAAGGAGCGTAAGAATGACCCCAAAAGTGTTAGTATCCGATAAACTTTCTGAAACTGCTGTCCAGATTTTCCGTGATCGAGGCATTGAAGTGGATTTCGAACCCAATTTGGGAAAAGATAAGGACAAATTACTGTCTGTAATTAATCAATATGATGGTCTGGTTGTTCGGTCGGCCACAAAGGCTACAGAAAAAATTATTAATGCGGCTACCAATCTGAAAGTAATTGGGCGGGCGGGTATTGGCGTAGACAATATTGACCGTGTTGCTGCATCAAAAAAGGGTGTGATTGTGATGAACACGCCGTTTGGAAATATGATTACAACAGCTGAACATGCCATAGCGATGATGTTTGCTGTGGCTAGGCAGATCCCTGAGGCCAGTGCGTCAACTCATGCAGGAAAATGGGAAAAAACTAAGTTTATGGGCGTGGAGTTAACTAGTAAAACTTTGGGTGTGATAGGGGCGGGTAATATTGGTGGCATCGTTTGTGAACGCGCTGTTGCTTTAAAGATGAAGGTTGTTGCCTATGATCCATTCTTGTCTGAAGACCGAGCTGAAAAACTGGGTATTAAGAAAGTAGAGCTGGATGAGTTGCTTGAACGCGCTGATTTTATTTCACTTCACGTACCAAAAACTGAGCAAACGACCAATATCATTAATGTAGAAGCGATAGCGAGAATGAAACCTGGTGTTCGGATTATTAATTGTGCACGAGGTGGATTGGTAGATGAAAAGGCATTAGCACTTGCCTTAAAGTCTGGCCATGTTGCTGGTGCTGCTTTTGATGTATTCGAAACCGAACCTGCAACCAACAGTCCTCTATTTAATTTGCCAAATGTCGTATGTACGCCCCACTTAGGTGCGGCAACCACAGAAGCACAAGAAAACGTTGCTATTCAAGTTGCAGAGCAGGTCTCTGATTATTTGCTCACGGGAGCGGTGTCAAACGCCTTAAACATGCCATCTGTGACGGCTGAAGAGGCTAAGGTTATGGGTCCTTGGCTTCAACTTGTGGGTTTTTTAGGCGCATTTATTGGCCAGATGACCCATGAACCTATAAAAGCGATAAATATTTTATATGATGGTGCTGTTTCTAGCATGAACCTAGAAGCTCTAAATTGTGGAGTTGTTGCGGGAATTATGAAATCTGGAAACCCTGATGTAAATATGGTGAGTGCACCGGTTATAGCTCTTGAGCGAGGCATCCAAATTAGCACAACCAATCAAAATAAATCAGGTGTATTTGATGCATATATCAAGGTTACTGTCGTAACTTCAAAACGTGAACGTTCGGTTGCTGGCACAGTATTTAGTGACAGAAAGCCCCGCTTTATTCAGATCAAAGGTATTAATGTTGACGCGGAGATAGGCAGCCATATGCTTTATACGACCAATACTGATGTACCTGGGATAATAGGCCTTTTAGGATCAATTATGGGGCGAAATGGTGTCAATATTGCTAACTTTACTTTGGGTCGTGCTGATGCCGGTGGTGAGGCAATAGCTTTATTAAATGTAGATGAGGCTATTAAAGATAATGTACTTGCTGATTTAACCGCTACTGGTAAATTTAGCCAAGTAAGTCGACTGGAGTTTGACGTTTCATGAGCGCTATCTATGCGATTGGTGATATCCACGGAGAATTAGGCATGCTTGAGCATGCTTTGGACCTAGTTGAAGCAGATGGTGGAACAGATGCTCTAACTGTTTTTCTTGGAGACTATGTAGACCGTGGTCCAGACAGCAGTAACGTATTGGACTTACTTATCAGCGGTCACAAACTTGGCCGAAACTGGGTTTTTCTTAAAGGTAACCACGACCGGATGTTTGAGTGGTTTTTACAAACACCGTCGCGCATTGATCCCAACCTTTTTATTGATTTAAGTTGGTTACATGAGAGGCTAGGTGGGCAAAATACTTTAATGTCTTATGGCATTAATTTTTCTGAAAGGTATCGTCTGAATGCATTGCACTCAGCTGTCCGTTCAGCAGTACCAGACAGCCACCTTAAATTTTTAGCTAATTGTAAGTTGAGTTATGAGACGGATGATATCTTTTTCTGCCATGCGGGTGTTAGGCCGGGAGTAGAATTAAGGAAACAAAGTGAGGAGGATCTTTTATGGATAAGGGAAGAATTTCACAACTACATGGGGCGATACTCTAAGTTAATTGTTCACGGACATACGCCTATTGAACAGGCGACGCACTATACCAACCGCGTGAACTTGGACAGTGGATCTGGGTATGGAAAGTCTCTTACTGCCGCAGTGTTTGAAGAAAATAAGTGTTACTCTTTGAACCCAAAAGGCCGAGTTCAGCTGCTACCCACAAAATAAATTTTTTAAGTTTTTGACAATTAGTGTTAATCTGTTTTGGCCATATATTTCGGGATTACAAATCATCCTGAAATTCTTCTAAAATACGTATGTAAACATCGCGCTTAAATGGCACAATTGCGTCTGGTAGTTCTCTGGGCGCAATCCACTTCCAGGCCGAAAATTCAGGATGAGAGGTTTCGATATTAATATCTGTATCTTCACCTAAAAATTTCATTAAGTACCATTTTTGTTTTTGTCCACGATATTTCCCATTCCAGAGCTTTGGAATTAATTCAGCGGGCAACTCGTATGGAATCCAGTCCTTACTTTGAGCAATAATTTTTACTTTATTGGCTGAAATCCCAGTCTCTTCTTCCAATTCTCGTAGAGCAGCAGCTTGAGTTCCCTCATCAGGGTCTATCCCACCTTGTGGCATTTGCCAGGCGTCAGAGTAGTGGTCTAGGCGTTGCGCCACAAAAACATGTCCTGCCTTGTTAACAACCATAATGCCAACATTGAGACGATAAGGTAATTTTTCTATTTTAGTTGAGTGCAACATTTATTTTGATGATTTAATGGCGGAAAGGCCTTTTAGGAGGTCAATTGCGTATGCCAATTGAAAATCCTCTTCACGCAGCTTAGCAGCTTCTTCGGCGGCTGTGCGTTCGGCCTCTATTTGTGCCCTTTCAATTTCAGAGAGGCTATCATTATCGAGTGATCCCCTTAAATCTGCTTCAGTACGTATTTTTCTTTCGTCTTCTTCAGGTTCGTCTTCCTGTCGCGCGCGGCGTGGTTGTTCCACTATGATATCTGGTGATACTCCAAGTGCCTGGATGGAGCGCCCGGACGGAGTATAGTAACGTGCAGTCGTCAGGCGCATTGCGCCATCACCGGGCAAGGGCATTAGAGTTTGCACTGAACCCTTGCCAAAGCTTTTTGTACCGACAACGATGGCTCGGCTGTGGTCCTGCAGTGCTCCAGCAACAATTTCTGAGGCTGAGGCGGAGCCCCCATTAATTAAAACAACGATTGGTTTTCCTTGAGCTAAATCTCCAGTACGTGCATTCCATCGATCACCTTGAGCTGGATCGCGGCCTCTAGTTGAGACTATCTCTCCCTTCTCAAGAAAGGCGTCAGAAACTTTTATAGCTTGGTTTAGCAATCCTCCTGGATTGTTACGTAAATCCACGACAAAACCATTGATGTTAGATATACCACCTGCTTCCTCAATTTGCTTTGATATACCTTCTTTCAAATTAGGATAGGTCTGGTCGTTAAAGGTACTGATACGCATTATGATAGTTTGACCGATTGATTTGTTACGTACAGCGGTTAGTTTAATTGTATCGCGAATAATGCTTACATCAAATGGTTCGGGTTCACCTTCACGCACGACGGTGATTATAATCTCTGATCCAACAGGGCCACGCATCAGTTGAACCGCCTCGTCCAATGTTAGCCCGAGTAGGCCTTCGCCGTCCACATGGGTAATGAAGTCACCGGGCTGCATACCTGCTTCTGCTGCTGGAGTGTCGTCAATTGGTGTTATAACTTTTACGAAACCTTCTTCCTGTGTTACCTCAATACCAAGTCCACCAAACGCCCCACGTGTTTGAACTCGCATATCGGCTGCGTCTTCTGGCGAGAGATAACTGGAATGTGGGTCAAGTGACGTAAGCATTCCATCGATTGCTGCCTCAATAAGTTTCTCATCATCAACCTCTTCAACATATTCTGCACGAATTCGATCAAAGAGGTCACCGAATAATTCCAGCTGTTGATAGGTTTTTGCCTGGTCTGTCTCTTGAGCTAGAAGTGGCCCAGCCAAGTGTGGAGTTACAATCGCTCCAAATAAAATTCCAAGTACACTTGCAATCAAAAACTTTCTCATCTTCTTATCCTTATTTTGAAGCTGACCTTTAAACCTATCTGCGCACTGTCGATACTTGTTACGTGCGTTAATTTTATTACCACATTGATTTGATTAACGTAGTTCAACGGGTGAGACATACAAGCTATTATCTTTGTTGCAATCCCAACAACGTGATCAAAAACAGCAATCTTACAAAGCAGGCTAGGTTAACAAGTTCTGGCCAATAGATACTTATGTCAGTAGGGTTTTACCGGTCATTTCAGGTGGTGATGGTAAATTCATCAGTTGTAACAATGTTGGAGCTACATCCGCTAAACAGCCATTGGCGATTGTATTGTACGGAGTAGTTCCAACAGCAATTATGGGTACAAGATTTGTGGTGTGCGCAGTATGTGGCCCACCTGTTTCTGGATCAATCATCATTTCACAATTTCCGTGATCTGCAATTATTATCATTGCTCCAGCAGATTTTTTAACAGCTTCAATTACACGGCCTAAGCCCTTGTCTACGGCTTCGCAGGCTGTGATGGTTGCTGTCAAGTCACCTGTATGACCGACCATGTCAGGATTAGCATAGTTGGTAATGATTAAATCATACCCGGCACTGATGGCTGCAACAAATTTATTTGTAACCTCAGTTTCTGACATTTCAGGTTGCAAGTCATATGTTGCGACTTGTGGTGAGGGTGGCATGAATCTATCTTCTCCCTTTTCTGGCGTTTCGACGCCACCATTCATGAAAAATGTCACATGTGGGTACTTTTCAGTTTCAGCCAGACGCAATTGAAGTTTGTCATGTTTTGCAACCCATGAACCCAAGGTGTTTAGTATTTTGCGCTTTGGAAAAGCAGACACGAGATACGCGTCATGAGAGTTAGAATAGCTGACCATTCCTAATCTTGCTGTCAGCTTTGGCCGGTTTCCTGTGTCAAATTTGGTGAAATTTGGTTGGCAAATTGCGGCGAGGATTTCACGAGCTCGGTCTGCTCTGAAGTTTAGGCAAAATAATCCATCCTCCGGCCTAAGCCCTGCATAATCTCCGATTACGCTGGCTGGAAAGAATTCATCAGTTAGCCCCACGTCATAGTTATGGGTTATTATGTCTTTAGCATTCTTAAATTTTGGTCCAGTAGCATTTGTAATAGCAGAAAAGGCAGTTTGGACCCGATCCCAACGGTTATCGCGATCCAGGGCAAAATAACGGCCTGTAACAGTACCAATAGAAGCACTCTGTGGTATATTTTTTTCAAGTAGTTCAAAGAATCCACCTGCTGAGGTTGGGTTTACGTCTCTACCATCGGCAATAGCATGAATGATAACGGGTACGCCCAACTCAGTTAACATTTTAGTAGCTGCGAGCATGTGGCTGAGGTGTCCATGCACTCCACCATCAGAGATTAGCCCTAGCAGGTGGGCAGTCCCGCCAGACTTCAATAAAGCTTTGGTAAAAGCTAATATATTAATATTTTCAAAGAAACTTTCATTTTCGATTGCTAAATCAATCTGGCCTAAATCCATAGATACGACGCGGCCCGCACCAATGTTGGTGTGTCCTACTTCGGAATTCCCCATTTGCCCCTTAGGTAATCCTACATCTGGTCCATGGGTGATAAGGGTTGAGTTGGGATAATTATCCATCAAGTGATCAAATGTGGGAGTACGAGCTAGCGCCGGGGCGTTACCTGACGTCAGGCTACTCAGCCCCCATCCATCTAAAATACATAGAACAACGGGTTTTTTCATGGTGGGCTCCTGACTCAGTATCTTTTGTTTACCTGAACTAGTGAGGGTTTCTACAGCTTTTAACTCCAAAGGGCTCGACTTTTACCCATTAATTTTTATAAAGAGAACATAGCAAGAACAAATTTGTTAATATAAATGACACATCGTCGAATTTTATCTTTATGGTTTCCACGAATGGGAGCAGAGCGCCTGTTGCGGCAGGCGCGCATGGCTGAGGATTTACCTTTCGCCGTACTACGTGACAGTGGGCAGATGAAGGTAATAAGCTCACTTTCAATTACTGCTGAAAGCCAAGGCCTAAGCTGTGGTCAGTCCTTGCGTGATGCAATGGCAATATGTCCAAGTCTAATAACTAAGTTACAAAACCCTCAACTTGAAGCTAAATTTTTGACTAGCTTGTGCCGCTGGGCGAATAAGTTTTCACCTTGGGTTGCTGAGGAAGTTTCAAATGCTTTGGTTATAGATCTTACTGGGTGTGCCCATCTATTTGGTGGTGAAGAAGGGGTAGTGCAACAAGTTGAGTTGGATTGCATTGACCTTGGGTTGTCTGTTCATATTGGCATTGCTGATACAAAGGGTGCGGCTTGGGCGTTGGCCCGTTATGTTGGCCAACCTTTAAGCCTAAATCGTACGGGTGATGCCATTGATCAAGAGGCACATGCAACTCGATCCCGCGCTATCAAACGTCGCAACTGGGAACAAGGGGGACAAGCTCCGTGCCTGAAATCTAGTAAAAGTATTTCTTGTCGTATAGCTGCCCCAGGCTTTACTCGACAGGCACTTTTACCCCTGCCTGTAGCTGCTTTGCGGTTGGAAGGTCACGTAATAAGGTCACTTAATCGGTTAGGTTTGTGCCGGGTTGAAGATTTATTAAACCAGCCGCGTGCGGCGATTGCGAGACGCTTTGGGAAGGGTACAGTCTATAGGATGGATCAGGCCTTGGGTGTTGCACCTGAACCTATAAACCCATCAAAACAAACCTTGCATTTCGCCTGTCGTTTAACTTTGCCTGAGCCTATTGGTTTGATGGAAGATATGTTGGCTGCATTAGATAAATTACTACCTCGACTTTCTAAGGGCTTGGAATCCAAAGGCAGGGGCGCACGGCGGTTACGTTTGGAAGTTTACCGTACCGACCAAACCATGCAATGGGTTGATGTTGGGTTAACACGCCCTTCTTTTGAATGTGCGCGGATGCGACCGCTACTGGAAATGAAACTAGCTGAGATTGAGGTAAGGTTTGGCATTGATATACTACGCATAGTGGCTACTCAAACAGAGCTAATCTATGCCCAACAGCATAAAGGACGTATCGATTTAGGAGCTGAAATGTCAGAAGGGCTATCAAGCAACACAGATCTTGATGATCTTATTGGCAAGCTAGGTGCGCGTATTGGACTTGAAACAATTACACGTCTACATCCTGGTAATAGCCATATACCTGAAAAGGCTGCTCAAACTATTGCAGCCGCATGGTCATCGCCAGAAATGAACTGGCCCAATTCTGGGCTTTCACGTCCTTTGATTTATTTTCAACCTGAAAGAGTGATAGCATTAGAGGTACCAAAAGTACCGCTACAATTTAAATGGCGTGGCCAGGTACATGAATCTGCTAGTGCGTATGGCCCTGAACGAATTGCACCTGAGTGGTGGCTGGCAGAACGCGCATGGCATACGGGAACACGGGATTATTGGAAAATTGTAACAAAAACTGGAGACCGGCTTTGGCTTTATTTTGCCCATGGAGGATTGTTATCAGGGGGGTGGTTTTGTCATGGTAGATTTGCCTAGTCTTATAAAAAGAATTTATAAAATTTCTTTTGAAATAAAAGTTGTGGGGTTGCTTTAAAATAATTTTAGAGCAATTCTGTCAACATGAATATTGTAAATATACAAACTAAATCAAATCTAAAAATTCCTGAAAAAATTGCGTTCCATCGTTTAGAATTAGCACCTATCTTAAATTTATATGGACGAATGGTGGCCGCCGGTGAGTGGCGTGATTATGGAATCTCATGCCTACGTGAGGTTGCTGTCTTTTCTGTGTTCAAACGCACAGCTGAAAATCCGTTGTTTAGAATTGAAAAACGGCCAAAGCTTCGTAATAAGCAAGGCATATATGCAGTTATTGGTGCTGAAGGCCAGACACTAAAGCGTGGCCACAATCTCAAGTCAGTTTTGGGTGCAATTGAACGCAAGTTAATTCGAACGGTCGATTAAGCCCAGGGTTACAACTTAAATTAGTGCTCGATGAGTAACTGCTCCATTACCCGCTTTGGCAATATTTTCTATAGTTTCTTCAATTCTTTCAATTGCTACTGACATAGTTCTCGCATTAGCATGTATCAATTCAGTATCACTGATGGTTAAGGCGACATGACCTTTCCAAAAGATTAGCTGACCTTTGCGCCATGGCCCACCCACGTTTGAAAAGGCTGTCTGTTGAGGGCCACTATCGCCTGGGCATGCAATTCCACAGGCAAGGCATGCCGTTTGTATGAGCCCTGAGCAATCAATACCAATCGCAGAGTTTCCACCCCAAAGGTAGGGCGTGCCTAAAAATAGTGAGGCCACCTGAACAGGATCTGAAAAAAAAGATCCAATAGGCATTAAGTGTTGTTTTGGGATATAGCCATATTTCGTCATTACAAATTTTTTCACATCTGATGTTATGGAAATTAGAGATCCAAATGGCAGAGAGATTTGGTCTGAAGACTTAATGTTGGGTTCAATATAAGCATGGGTTCCAAGTGATTTTACCCAATGCGTTTTGGGTTCAAATGGCTCTAAGTCTATTTTTTTTATATAACCCTTATAGCCATCTTTTTCTGCATGACCAAAAGCCCAGTCTTCGCTTGTTTCTAAAGTATTGAACCCATCTCCTAGTCGTAATTGGCGGTCGCGTGATGCACTTTTGCTACTACTAATATCAGAAAGATTGACGCGAATTTGGTGAGTAGGTTTCATAGGTTCAAAATTTCAGGTAATGCCTGAAATATGGCACGTATACCTTGTCCAGTGCCACCCTTTGGCCGTGCTGGGCTTGCATTGGGTTGCCATCCGTAGCAATCAAAATGTACAAACTTAGAAGTATTTGTTACAAAGCGGTTTAGAAAAAGTGCCGCAGTCGTTGCACCGGCAAACCCACCTCGTGGTGCATTATCAAGGTCAGCAATTCCGGGCTCTATCATTGTCTCGTAAGGCGCATGGAGTGGTAACTGCCATACTGGATCATCAACAAGGGCCCCGGCTTTAGCAATGGATTGGCTTAGTACAAAATCTGAAGTGAAATAGGGTGCAATATCTGGACCGACTGCTACTCGTGCCGCTCCAGTGAGTGTAGCCATACAAATAATTAAATCTGTGGGTGTTTCGTCCGCAAATGTCAGAGCGTCAGCCAACACTAAACGCCCCTCTGCATCAGTATTATTGACTTCAACGGTTAGGCCTTTTCGACTAGTCAAAACATCCTGAGGCCTAAACGCATTTCCGCCGATTGCATTCTCAACTGCTGGGATCAAAACCCGTAGCTGCACTTTCATTTGGGTGGCCATAATCATTTTTGCCAATCCGAGGACATGTGCAGCACCACCCATATCTTTCTTCATTAACCCCATAGAAGCACCAGGTTTAATGTTTAGCCCACCGGTATCAAAGCAAACACCCTTTCCAACTAACGTAATTTTTGGGCCCTCATTGCCCCATTTCATGTCAATCAAGCGGGGGGCTCGATTTGATGCACGGCCAACGGCGTGTATCATTGGAAAGCCCTCCTCAAGTAAGGCGTCACCTGCAATAATATTTGGTATGGAACCATATTCCTTGCCTAAATCTTGTGCTGCTTCTGCCAGTTCCTCGGGTCCCATATAATTGGAGGGAGTATTGATCAGATCTCGGGTTAAAAACTCACCGGCAATGATGGCTTGCATTTGATTTAAATCTAACCAATCTGGAAAAATTAGATCTAGCTTTAGTGTGGATTGTTGTCGGTATTGGGAAAACTGATATTTGCTCAGGGCAAATCCAAACACAAATTCTTGTGCGAATTTTTTATTTAGTTGTGTGAGTTCAAAAATGCCAGTTGGTAAACTAGATAAATTTGCTAACGCTCCAAAGCGTTTTCTGCTCCTAGATTGGGCATTTCCAATTCCAATTGCGACAAAGGTTGGGTTTCCACTTTCAGTTATGACTAGGGTCTGACCTAGTTGGGCGGTCCAATTGTACGATGACGCTAAGTTTTGGACTGCTGGTTCCTGCTCATCAAGCCAACTTTCATGATCTGCCTCCAAGACCAAATTAATTGGAATAGCCTTTGATGTGGCTGGCGCAAAAAAGCTATCAGAGCGTTGCATGAGTTGTCCTTTTTGTTGATTTTTTAATAGCATTGAAGCATCGTCGGATGCTAAATTCAATGCAGTCTATAATCGAAAGAAAAAAACTTCACCATACAAAGCCATTGAATTAAATTAGACTTATTACTCGAGTTTTATTCAATTAATTGGTAAGATTGAAAAAATGCCGTAAAGGTTGTGATTATGAAATTTGTTAAACCTCTTCCTACTTACCTGGTGCAGCGCTACCACGGCTGGAAAGCAACTACTTTTGAGGATAACCACTCATGGTACCGACGCTTGGCGAGTGAAGGCCAACGTCCACGCGCAATGGTAATTTCATGTTGTGATAGCAGAGTGCACGTGACTGCTATATTTGGAGCGGAACAGGGTGAATTTTTTATTCATCGAAATGTGGCTAATTTGGTACCAGCCTATCTTCCTGATGGTGAACCACATGGAACTTCAGCAGCCGTAGAATATGCTGTTACAGCATTAAAAGTTGCGCATATTATAGTACTTGGTCACTCTAACTGTGGTGGTGTAAAAGCTTGCCATGATATGTGTACTGGACACGCGCCTGAACTGGAAAAAAGCAGTAGTTTTGTTGGCCGCTGGATGGATATTTTACGTCCCGGATTCGAACGCATCAAAGACATTGAAGGTGCAGAAGATCAGGTCGCCAGTTTGGAGCGTGAAGCTGTCATGATCTCTATTGAAAACCTTATCACATTCCCTTTTGTGAAGGAGGCAGTTAATAAAAACGACCTTACATTACATGGTCTTTGGACCGATATTGCTGAAGGAACATTGGAACAATTTGACGTAAATAAACAGAATTTTGTAAAAATTTAGAAGCTGCTATAAAGCCTTTATATCAGTGTTCTGCCTTTAAGTTTGTTTAATATTAACCCTTTTTTAAAACTTTGTTACCTAACACCTCAGCAATTTGCACTGCATTCAGTGCCGCCCCTTTGCGAAGATTATCAGAAACACACCAAAGATTTAGTCCATTTTCTACCGTTACGTCTTGCCGTATACGGCTAATAAATGTTGCATAGTCACCGACGCATTCTACGGGACTAACATAGCCGCCATCTTCTCGTTTATCGATTACCATTATTCCTGGTGCTTCACGTAGAATTGAGCGAGCTTCGTCTTCGTCTAAGAACTCTTCAAATTCGATATTTAGCGCTTCTGAATGGCCTACAAAAACAGGAACTCGTACACATGTGGCCGTAACCTTAACCGAAGAATCCAAAATCTTTTTGGTTTCCGCAACCATTTTCCATTCTTCTTTGGTATCTCCACTATCCATGAAAACATCTATGTGTGGAATGACATTGAAAGCGATTTGCTTAGTAAATTTTGTGGGAGGCTTGTTGTCTACTGGATTATAAATGGATTTAGTTTGATCCCATAACTCATCAATGCCCTCTTTCCCTGCTCCAGATACAGATTGATAGGTACTAACCACCACACGTTTAATCCTAGCCCGGTCATGAAGAGGTTTTAGGGTCACAACCATTTGCGCTGTTGAGCAATTTGGGTTTGCTATGATATTTTTATTTTTACATTCATGGATGGCTTCTGAATTGACCTCTGGAACAATCAACGGAACGTCTGGATCATAGCGATATAGGCTTGAGTTATCGATGACTATGCATCCGGCAGCAGCTGATTTTGGAGCATGTTCTTTTGTCGCATCTGAACCAACGGCAAAAAGTGCAATGTCCCAGCCGGTGAAATCAAATGTTGCCAAATCACGCGTTTTTAGAGTTTTGTCGCCGAAGCTTACCTCTGTGCCAATGGACTTTCTGCTCGCTAGGACTGCAATTTCTGAAATTGGAAATTCACGCTCAGCCAGAATATTCAGCATTTCGCGACCTACATTTCCAGTGGCCCCAACAACAACAACTTTATAAGACATAGCCTCTTCCTCTTTTCAAAGTCGAGTACATTTAGCGCGGTGCTCGCTCAATGAAAAGGGGTGTCAGTCAGTTCTGTCTTGAGAAAACAAATAGATAGTCAATCCAATCAACATTATTCCAAAAAATACTAAAATTACTGAGTTATAGGGATCAATTGGCATTGTAGTTTTAATTACCTGCCCATCAAAAACTTTGGCAGAGATGTTTTGCATCAATCCTACGCCGCCAATTCCAAAAAGACTAATCAAAGTGACGCCTCGACCCATTAGGTGGTCTGGAAAAAAACTGCGGCCATGTGCCACCAATACTGGAAATGAAGCTCCAAAAAAACCAATACCAGCCATTATCCCCATTGTAGACCAGAACTCACTGCCGCCGGTTAAATAGAGTAAGAAACATAGCAAGGCACCACAGAGGTTGCCTAAAAATATTACCCACTTTCGGGTGCCAAAAATACGATCAAGCGGTCTATAAAAAAAGCTATCAGCAATCATTGCTATTGCCATTATGCTCGTAACGGTTCCGACCTCAACTACTGTAGCGTCAAAAACATCTGTAAAGTAGGGGCCAATCCAAAGGTCACGTAGCCCACCTGCTGGTGCGTGATTAATCAAAACTAAAGGCAGGATAAACCACATAGCTCGCATTCGTAACAAATCTAAAACACTGCCCCTCTGTGTAGTTATTATTTTTGGAGGATCCCGTACTATCAAATAGCAAAGCATTGCGACTGCAACAGTAATGCCGCCGATCATTAAAATGGATTGTCGCCAACCAAGGATCTCGACGAGCATTGTCATTGGGTAGGCCGCCCCGATGTTTCCCAGAGAGCCAAGGCCCAGCAAAAATGCCGCCATTGTGGCAAAAGTGGGTGCGGGAAAGCTTCTTGCAATGATATAATACTAGGCCATCAGCGCAGGGGAACACCCCATTCCTATCATTGCCACGGCAAGTCCAATTTGCCAGGGAGCGCTCGCCATAGCAAAAATCATTGCACCACCACCAGCTCCAATTGCGAGCAAGGCTGCTGTGGTACGCTTTGGACCTAAGGTATCAAGTGCCCAACCTACTGGAATTTGCATCATAGCAAATGCCAAAAACCTGTAACCAGATGCTGACGATAGCTGCGCTGACGTGGCACCAATTTCAGAGATCAGAGTTTAGAGGTGCTGCTAGTACTGCCAAAAATGCACGATAAAATTGTGACAACACGTAGGCTAGGGTCAAAGTTATCAATGTATTGCGCATTCTATTGCGCATTTTGGTTTCTATTATATTGATGTAGTTGCTCGATTTTTGAGGTATGAAAAGGTGGAATAAATATCTTGTACCCCAGTATTTGCAGCGTTAACTCTCCTGTTATTGTAGTGGGGAAATGAAAAGAATGACATTGTCAGGTAAAACAGTTTTGATAACAGGAGCAAGTCGCGGAATTGGTGCGGCAACTGCGCAACATTTAGCATCGCTTGATGCAAACGTTGTTCTGATAGCTCGTAGTAATGACGCTTTAAAAGAACTTGCTAAAGAAATTGGTCCAAAGGCAAAGGCCATGGTCTGCGATGTTTCGGATTTAAACCAAGTAAATGCAGTGGTAAATACGTCGGTAGAAATTTTTGGTTCACTTGATATTTTGATTAATAATGCGGGTATATTAGGCCCTGTTGCTATGCTCGCTGATATCTCTCCAAATGATTGGGATGAAGTTATTGATACTAATGTCAAAGGTGTTTTTTATATGATGCATGCTGCGATCCCAATTATGGTTGCCCAAAAGAAGGGTGTAATTATTAATGTTTCGTCTGGAGCCGCCTATGGGGTCTTGGAGGGATGGAGCCATTATTGTGCGTCGAAAGCAGCTGTTTTACAACTCACACGTTCGGGCCATGAGGAATACGGAGATCAAGGTATCACTTGCCTAGGCCTCAGCCCCGGTACGGTTGCAACAGAAATGCAAGTCGCAATCAAAGCATCCGGCATAAATCCAGTAAGTAAGCTGGAAGTTACTGATCATATTCCGGCTTCTGACGTTGCGCAGGCTATATCTTACCTCTGTGGCGCCTCAGGAGTTAATTATGCTGGTGAAGACTTTCAACTTAAGTTGCCTTCATCGCGTGCGGCTGCAGGATTAGCTGCTCGTTGAATCGAAGTGACTTAAGCGGGTGAAGTTTGAAATTCATGGTATTCCAACTTAAATCACACAGCCAAGAAGGCGTGACATTAATGAAGTTAATAGTTCGGGTATAATAAAGCAGATTATATTCAATAACTAAAAATACGCAATATTAGAGGCTTTTCGTTAAAGCCTCTAATATTGCGTCACCCATTTCTGAGGTGGTGACAGGCTTTTCTCCCTTAGCCTGTAGAAGGTCAGAAGTCCTAACGCCGTCAGCGAGCACAGATTCAACAGCACTTTCTATCCTGGACGCTTCATTTCCCATATCAAACGAGTATCTGAGGGCCATTGCAAATGATAGTATACTGGCGGAAGGGTTAGCCTTCCCTTGACCAGCAATATCCGGTGCTGAACCGTGTACTGGTTCATAAAGTGCCTTGGGACGTCCGTTCTCCATAGGTGAGCCGAGGCTTGCAGAAGGTAACATACCAAGAGAACCCGTAAGCATCGCAGCACAGTCAGATAAAATATCGCCAAAGAGGTTGTCAGTCAAAATAACATCAAATTGCTTGGGTGCACGTACAAGTTGCATCGCACCATTATCTGCATACATGTGGGATAATTCTACGTCATCGAAGTGAGCTTTGTGAACTTCGGTTACCACTTCACGCCATAAGCCACCGGCCTCCATAACGTTAGCTTTTTCCATGGAGCACAGTCGATTGTCACGCTTCCGCGCCAGCTCAAATCCTGAGCGAGCAACACGCTCAATTTCAGACTCAGTGTAGCGATGGGTATTTATACCCACACGTTCATTGTTCTCTTTAAAAATACCTCGAGGTTCCCCAAAATAACTACCTGAGGTTAGCTCTCTTACAATCATTATATCTAAACCTGATACAACATTGCGCTTAAGTGAGGAGAAATCAGCGAGTGCGTCAAAACACTGTGCAGGGCGCAAATTTGCAAATAAATCCATTTCTTTGCGCAATCGTAGCAAGCCACGCTCAGGCTTGATATTAAAATCAAGATTATCATATTTTGGGCCACCCACTGCGCCAAGTAATACTGCATCTACTGCCTGAGCTTTAGCCATTGTATCATCATGCAACGGAACGCCGTGCGTATCATAGGCGGCACCACCAACTGAGTCCTCAGACACTTCAAACGAGATACTGCGCTCTGTAGAAAGCCAACTAATTACCTTACGGACCTCGGCCATTACTTCAGGTCCAATACCGTCGCCAGGTAGAATTAGGAGTGATGGGATACTCATGGAAAACTCTTTCGTATTTATGAACTACCGCCTAGCTACCAACATTTTAAGGGTCAAGAAAATAAAATATGGTTTGGCAATAACTGGTTTTAGTTGGTTCGCTTTAAATGTAGCAAATATTGATATCAGATTAAGACGTTTCTATTGTCTATTTTGTACTTTCAAACCCACGGGGCATTTGTAGCCATATGTTTTTCAAACATATCGATTGACGCTGCCTTTTCCATGGTCAAACCAATGTCATCAAGCCCATTTATAAGACAATGTTTGCGATGTTGGTCCACATTAAAATTTATTACCTTACCATCAGATGTCTCAATTAGTTGGCTCTCCAAATCAATTACCATTCGGGCATTACTACCTTTTTCTGCATCCTGCATCAGAACATTAAGTTCCTTGTCTGTAACAATGACTGGTAAGATGCCATTTTTGAAGCAATTATTATAAAAAATATCTGCAAAACTGGTTGATATTACGCAACGGACACCAAAGTCTAATAGAGCCCACGGTGCATGCTCTCTTGAGGAACCGCACCCAAAATTGTCGCCGGCTACTAGGATGTTTGCATTTCTGTATGCATCTTGATTTAACACAAAGTCTGGGTTTTCGGTGCCGTCCATTTGATATCGCATTTCATGGAAAGCACTGACCCCCAATCCAGAACGTTTAATAGTTTTAAGAAACTGTTTTGGAATAATCATATCTGTGTCAATGTTGATTAAAGGCATTGGCGCGGCAATCGCCGTCATCTTTTCGAATTTTTCCATCACATCAGTTCTCGCACATCTGTTAATTTCCCAGTTACAGCTGCTGCAGCTGCCATTGCTGGGCTCATTAGATGAGTTCTTGATCCTCGTCCTTGGCGCCCTTCAAAATTACGATTACTGGTTGACGCGCATCGCACTTGTGGACCCAATTGGTCAGGATTCATTCCAAGACACATGGAACAACCCGCTAATCGCCACTCAAACCCAGCTTGTTTAAAAATTTCTGCAAGACCTTCTTCTTCAGCTTGTAGACGCACTAGCCCGGAGCCCGGTACCACGATTGCAATCAAACCATCTTGTACCTTCTTACCTTTTACGATTTCCGCAGCTGCCCGTAAGTCTTCAATACGGCCGTTCGTGCATGACCCAATAAATACTGCATCAATTTCTACGTCTTGCAGTCTCGTGCCAGGCGTAAGCCCCATATAGTCAAGGCTGCGCTGGGCAGCGTTCACCTTTCCACCCTTAAAGTCGTTAGCTGCCGGCACTGTTGCTGTAATAGGCAAGACATCTTCGGGACTTGTGCCCCAGGTAACCACGGGTGCTATGTTTTCACCCTGAAGAGTTATGGTCTTATCGAAATGTGCTCTGTCATCTGAGAATAAAGTACGCCAGTATCTTACTGCTTCGTTCCATAATTTACCGGTTGGAGCGTTTGGCCGTCCCTCGCAATAGTTGAATGTGATTTCATCAGGCGCAATCAGGCCAGCGCGTGCGCCGCCCTCAATTGCCATATTACATACGGTCATCCTTCCCTCCATTGAGAGGCTTCGGATGGCTTCGCCACAGTATTCAATCACATAGCCGGTACCTCCAGCGGTCCCCGTTTCTCCTATAACGGCCAGCGTGATGTCTTTTGCAGTTACTCCTTCGCTTAGTTTCCCAGTAATTTCTACTCGCATGTTTTTTGATTTTTTCTGAATTAAAGTTTGTGTTGCTAAAACATGCTCAACCTCAGAAGTACCAATCCCATGCGCTAATGCACCAAAAGCCCCGTGGGTGGCGGTGTGGCTGTCACCGCATACAATTGTCATACCAGGCAGTGTCCAACCTTGTTCCGGGCCTATGATATGAACGATCCCCTGCCGGATATCATCCACAGGATAATAGACTACACCAAATTCACGGGCATTTTTGTCCAATGCCTCGACCTGAATTCGACTCTCTTCGTTATCAATTCCCTTTAAACGATCTAAAGTGGTTGGTACGTTGTGGTCTGGTACTGCAATAGTTTTTTCTGGCGCCCGAACTTTGCGTCCAGACATCCGGAGCCCCTCAAAAGCCTGGGGACTAGTAACTTCGTGCACTAAGTGCCTATCAATATATAGCAGGCAGGTACCATCGTCACCTTGATGAGCCACGTGCGCATCCCAGATTTTGTCGTAAAGTGTTTTTGGGGCCATATCAGGCGATCCTTGTGTCTTGCTCTTAGTTTATCGTCAACAGTCTGGCTGTAATTATGAGGAGCCTCAAAGTTAATTTAGCTTAACAGTAATTAGTAACTGTAAAAGTAATGCAGTGACCAAAGAACCGTTAACCTTTATTTACTTGAAATTTAATTACCCTGCAGGCTCGTTTGATACAAGTGTGGACATTGGTATGGGCGTTTTAAAATATAATCTTGTTTCCTGCATCTAAAAGTTGGTGTTGCCTTAGGCTCTTCAAAGCCTAAACAACTCTGCAGTACGGTGGGGAGCTGTACTGATTTTTAGGTGCCCTTTTGCGATATTCAAAACAACACACTTAAGGACAAAACGAAAGATTAAAAATGATAATAGATCTATCACGTTAGTTATTGATTTTGATTTTTTTGAAGCAGACTATCGTAACGATTGAGCTATCTGTTTTAGGATGCTAGAGATAGCGAACCCAGCGTCGGGATGGTGCGGCGTATTGTTTGGAGGACATAGTCCTGTCTTTGAAGTCTGATGTGGTAGGGTCTGTGCGCAAATCGGCAAGAGGCCAATCGAGTGCAACCAGTGATGCAATTTTAGCCGCGGTTTTGAAATCTCTAGAAGAAGACAAAGCCGAAGATGTTGTGAAAATTGATTTGCGTGGGAAATCGCAAATTGGTGATCATATGGTGATATGTTCGGGGCGTTCAACTCGGCAGGTATCAGCTATCTCTGAAAAGCTTAAAGATCGTCTAAAGGACGATTTAGGAATTTTTTCGAAGCTGGAGGGCAAGGGGACGGGTGACTGGGTACTTGTAGATACCGGTGACGTAATTGTTCATATTTTTCGCCCTGAAGTCCGTGAATTTTATCAGCTTGATCAAATGTGGTTGGAGCCAGCAGTTCCAACACAGCCTAAGGTATAATGCGGCTTCGGATTGTGGCCATCGGGCGACTCCGGCCAAGTCCAGAAAAAGATTTAATTAAGGATTATCTGAGCCGTTTTAATAGAACTGGTCGCCCACTGGGTTTGGGACCAATTGAAGTTTTGGAACTTGAGGATAAAAAAGGTGGTGGTAAATCTGCTGAGGGCGCACTTTTGCTCAAGGCATTGCCTGCTACAGCTAAAGTAATTGTCCTAGATGAGCGTGGCCAGCTTCATACGTCGACTCAATTTTCTGAACGTTTAGCCAGTTTTAGAGATATGTCGCCTTCAGAGCTTATTTTTGTGATTGGTGGTGCCGATGGCTTGTCTGAAAATCTTTTGCAGCGGGCAGATGAAAAGCTGAGCTTTGGACGAATGGTATGGCCACATATGTTAGTTAGGGTCATGCTAGCAGAGCAGCTCTATCGTGCTGCGTCAATAATGGCGGGCGGACCTTATCATCGCATATAGATTTAATGATTATGATTATGATTTGTGCTGGCATTCATCTTTATTTCAACTATCGAGTAGATTAACGTCGTTTCGTTTGTAATTATTTGGGTCAGCCATCTATGAGTCGCCTCGGGTGCTAAGGTCATTAGAAACGTTGAATTGGCAAACTTTATATTTGTGCTTTGAAATGGAAGTTCCTTGGCTCTTGTTTGATTTTAAGATATTCACTGTGCACTAATCAAAATATATGAAGGATTGGCGTTATGGATTTGAAATCAGAAAATACATGTTTTGGTGGTGTTCAGGGGGTCTACTCCCATTCGTCAAAAATCTGTGGAGTTGAGATGACTTTTGGGCTCTACTTGCCTGAAGAAGCCAAATACCAACGCGTACCGATCCTTTGGTATCTGTCCGGTCTAACTTGTAATCACGAAAATGCGATGACTAAAGCGGGTGCGCAGGCCTGGGCTGCAGAACACGGAATTGCTTTAGTTTTTCCCGATACCTCTCCCCGTGGTGGAGAAGTCGCTGATGATGAAGCTTTTGATTTAGGCCAAGGCGCTGGATTTTATGTGAACGCTACTCAGGAACCTTGGGCCGCACACTTTCAGATGTGGGACTATATAGCGGAAGAACTCCCACAGTTGTTGGGCGATGAGTTTTCGGTTGACTTGGAGCGTCAGGCTATCACGGGCCATTCCATGGGTGGGCATGGCGCTTTAACTATTGCTATGGCACGGCCACAGCAATATCGAAGCGTCTCAGCCTTTTCACCAATTTGTAATCCAATGAGATCTGATTGGGGACGCAAGCAATTGACAGCTTACATTGGAACAGAAAGTAGTAATTGGGAAACTCACGATGCCAGTCTGCAAATGCTGGAAAAAGGCTTTGATGGCCCGGTTTTGATTGACACAGGCACTAATGATCAATTCTTAGAATTGCTTAAGCCTGAGACCCTGGCATTCTCGATGGCTAAACGTCGTCAGCAGGGGCACATACGCTTTCAACCTGATTATGATCACTCTTACTTTTTTGTTTCGACCTTTATTGAAGACCACATTAATTTCCATGCAGATGCGTTGCACGCGGAGTAGTAAATGACGCAATATGAGTTGGTTATTGTAGGTTCAGGGCCTACAAGTCGGTCGGTTGCCATGCAGGCCAGAAAACTGAAGCGGCGAGTGTTGGTTGTAGAGTCAAGCGCGCGAGTAGAAGGTATTTCTGTCCATTCAGGTACTATTCCATCCAATGAGCTTACGGCTGTGAAGAATTGAAACCATGATTTATGTTGATGCTGATGCCTGCCCCGTTAAGGCTGAGGTAGAACAGGTTGCGACGCGATTGAAGGTCCCTGTAAAGATGGTTTGTAATGGTGGTATTCGACCGTCTGCTAATCCATTGATTGAACTTATCGTTGTTGATGTGGGACCCGATTTAGCTGACATGTGGATAGCTGATAGGGCGTCTTCTGGAGATGTGGTAATTACTACTGATATCCCACTTGCTGCCAAGGTTATTGAAGCTGGGGCGAGGGTTCTAAAGCCTAACGGCGAGCCATTGACGCAAACAAATATTGGGAATGCGCTTGCCACTCGTGACTTGATGTATGACCTCAGAGCAGCTGACCCTTTTCGTCAAGGTGGCGGTAAGGGCTTCTCAAAATCTGACCGGTCCAGATTTCTAAGTGTTTTGGACCGTCTACTGAGAAAATAATATTTTTAGTGAAGAGATTTTTAGGTGAAATTGCGCCATTTTCCAAGTCGTATTTGGGCAAGATGATTTTTACCAATAGCTTTAGCGCTGATTTATGGATCAACCAAAATCTTTCACAGGCCCTGCCTGGGCCTTATTCGCCGCGTTTATCTTTTCTATCAACGATATGCTGGTAAAATTTTTAGCAGATGATTATGCACTACACCAAGTGGTATTTACACGGTCCATAGTTTCCCTTCTAATATTACTAGTCGTCGTGGTACCATTAGCTGGCGGCTATAAGCAGCTTCGCACTAAGCGGCTTAAGTTACACATGGTGCGTGCACTCTTCGTTGTAGCCGCAAATTTATTTTTTTTTACGGCGTTGGCAGATTTACCGTTAGCGACTGTTGTATCCATCTTTTTTGTAGCACCTTTTTTAATCACAATTTTTTCAGTCATTTTTCTGGGAGAAGTGGTTGGCGCCTGGCGCTGGATCGCCATTCTTGTTGGTCTGACCGGCGTATTGTTTGTTGTCAGGCCAGGTACAGAAGAATTTAACATTACTGTTATTTTACCTATTTTGGCAGCGATATGTTATGCTGCATTTCATATACTAACGAGAAAACTTGGACCTGATGAAAATCTATTAACACTAACGTTTTATACGCCAGTAGCGATGTTGATTGTGTCAACTATAATTGGCTTATCTGTTGGACATGGTAATTTTTCTGGTAGTGGTTATCGGTCTCTGGAATTTTTGGTTCGCCCATGGCAATGGCCTACTGGAATAGATTTTGGCATAATGGCTTTTATTGGTATTGGAATAACTGTGGCTGGCGCTGCAATTGCGCAGGCTTATCGGGTGGCTGAAGCTGCTTTAGTTGCACCTTTTGAATATACTGCCCTGATTTATGCTGCGATACTTGGATATTTGATATTTGCAGAATGGCCTGATATCTTTGGATGGATAGGAATGAGCCTGGTGCTTGGCTCTGGGCTAGTGATAGTTTGGCGAGAGACTGTCAACACTCATCCAAGGGTTGTGTCGCTCAATTCCCCGCCTTAGCGTAGCCACTAGGGGGCTAAAATATGAAAATAGAAGCTGTTGTCTTTGACATTGGAAATGTGCTCATTGAGTGGCACCCGGAGCGTTATTTTGATCGAACAATAGGTAAGGACAAAAGACTTAGGTTGTTTGCAGAGGTGGATTTGCATGCAATGAATGATCGGATAGATTTGGGGGAGGGCTTTCGTGATGTCATCTATGCTGAGGCAGAATCTAATCCAGAATGGCGGGCAGAAATTAGAGACTGGCACGACAATTGGATCCAGTTAGCCACCCCACCTATTTTGCATTCAGTTCGTTTGCTCAGGGCACTTCGATCTGCAGGTGTGACGGTCTTTTCACTTACTAATTTTGGTTTAGAAAGTTTCGCCTACGCTCAAAGCCAATATGATTTCTTAAAAGAGTTTGACCATGATTATGTCTCGGGTCAGATGCAAGTGGTTAAGCCTGACCCTGAGATTTATGAAATTCTAGAACGCGATTCTGGTATTGAACCTGGGAAACTTCTTTTTACTGATGACCGAGCTGATAATATAGCAATGGCTGCGAGCCGTGGGTGGCAGACCCACTTGTTTGAGGGTGCTCAGGGTTGGGCTGATCGGTTGGTTGATGTGAATCTTCTTAGTGTTGAGCAAGCCCGGTGACGCCGGCCTTAATACCTTTTGCTGAGGGTGAAGTGGGTCTAGATTGGCTTGTATTGGTGGAATATCTAAAAAAGGGCCACCAGCGCGCTAAAGCAGAAATAGAGGACCTTTTCTTGTATCGAGGTTCAGATACTCTTCTTAGTCGTTCAGCTTGGATCGACGGCATGGGTCTATTAACAAAAACTGCAACGGTATTTCCAAATAATATTAAATCTGGTCAACCTATGATCGATGGTGGAGTGATGCTATTTGATGATGCTGATGGGCAGCTAGAAGCTGTAATTGACTTTCATCTTATTACTAAATGGAAAACGGCTGGCGATAGTTTGATGGCCGCTTTGGCATTGGCTCCAGCTTCTGCAAAGAAGATTTTAATTGTTGGTGCTGGAACGGTTGGAAAATCCTTAATTGAGGCATTTGGGACAGGCTTTCCGCAAGCCCATTTTATAATCTGGAATCGTAGTAAGGCTGCCGCGAATGCCTTTGCAAAAGCTACAGGTGCAGAAGTGGCCCTTGACCTTGAAACTGCAGTGCGGGCAGCTGATATTATACTTACGTGCACAATGACGACCGATCCTATCTTGGATGGAGCGTGGTTGAGGCCGGGCCAGCACGTAAACATGATTGGTTCCTATCGACCTGATATGCGAGAGGCTGATGATTTAACTCTTCAAAAATCATTGGTGTTTGTAGACAGTTTTGACACGACGTTAAGTCATATAGGTGAATTGAAAATTCCGTTGGAGAGTGGAGCAATCGTTCGAACCGATATTCGCGCCGACTATTATGATTTTAAATCTTTTAAATCTGAACCTGATGATATTACTGTTTTTAAAAATGGGGGTGGAGCACATCTTGATTTGATGACTGCCCGTTATGTTTTGGATCAATGGCAGAGTTGATGGAGTTTTTTTGGCCACGTACAAATGTCGTGGAATTGTGCCGATGATTTTTGCCAAACGGGGGTGAGTGCATTCTGCCGTTCCAGCAATCACACCATCTGCCGAGGTATCTTCGCTCATAATTGTTCTCTACTTTGCTAGAATTTTAGATAGCACTCGCTTGATTTGTCCCCTGGGATCGTCGGCTATGGATTCGCTGCGCCAACATACATGCTGGTCGGGACGGGTCAGTATGCAGCCAGAATCCTTAATTTCTCGAGCTAGAGCCCATGAGCCAGTGTGATCCACATATTCTTGACGTGGACCAATAATACGGACCTTAATCACTATTCCAAATTCGATAGACAGTTCGTTTGCAGCTGTTGCCCATGTTTCACCCCCGAGCCCAGTAAAGAGAGCAAAAGTACCACCGCCAGCTAGGTCTAGTGTAGAGTGTTTCCTACCAGAGAGGTCAAAAACCCAAGCATGTGGAAGCCGCGCGCCTGGCCACGTTGTGGGTTGATAATGTAAGACTGCATCTTTTTTAAAAACTGGTTCTAATTGTCCGTCGCAGACAATTGCATTGGAGGAATAACGTTGGTTCATTTCAATTCCGTGGGCATCAAACTCATAACGCTTAAACGCAATTGCTTTGTTCAATGCGTCGCGCTGTGCCTCTGCCTTGGCGTCTGTACCGCAGCGCGCATCCATATTAGATTTGATCAACTCGTAGTCAGTCCCACCGGTCATACCCAAAGCTTCAAAGATAGGCCCAAATTCAGATATTGACTGATTAGCCCTAGTAACGACCTGTTTAGCCACTGGCGCACGTTCGGTATCATAGGTTTCAAGCAAAGCCTCGCCGGCTTGCTTATTAAGTACACTCGCAAGTTTCCAACAAAGATTGAAAGCATCTTGGATGGAGGTATTTGAGCCTAGTCCGTTAGAGGGGGGGTGCCGATGCGCTGCGTCGCCCATGATAAAGACGCGCCCCTTGCTGAGCTTCGTCGCGTATGCATTATTCACGGTCCAGGTGTTGGCACTCAGCAATTCAATTTCTAATTGTGGATCACCAACCAATTGGCGTGCTACGTCTGTAGCCATTGTTTCGTCCACTATTGGAGCTGGTCGGGTAACGTCATAGCCCCAAACAATTAGCCATTCGTTCCAGGGGCGGATCATACGCACCAGTCCCATGCCAATTCCGCCTACATCTGCGCCGGGCTGCATTACCCAATATAATACTGATGGGCGATGGGCGACGTATTTTGACAGATCCGCGCGAAATAATATATTCATGGATCCGCCCACACCCATTTTACCCTCAATTGGTAACTTTTCATTCTCTGCAACCAGTGAGTTCCCACCATCGGCACCAATTAGATATTTTGAACGGATTTTTACTTCTTTTCCAGTTAAACGGTCCAAGCAAGTCGTTGTGACACCATCAGAATCTTGTTCGTGACTTTTATACTCCATACTCATTCTCGTTCTGGTGCCGCGTTTGCAGGCGGTTGTGAACAGCAATGGTTCCATGAAGGTTTGCGGTAAGTCGTTCATGAAAGTTGGGCTACTAAGTAAGTGTTCTGCTTTGGACAACGGATGTGTTCCCCAACTGTTCATGCGTCCAATCTCTTCGCCGGCAAGGCTTTCGCAAAAAACGTTCTCTCCCATCAGATCTTGTTCAGTTGCGTGCATATATGCTTCTGCCTCAACATCATGGCCAAGATCACGTAACACTTCCATTGTTCGCTGATTGGTGATGTGCGCTCTTGGTGTATTCGCCAGCCAGTGGTAGCGATTAATCATCATGTTCTCTATACCGTAAGTGGACAAAAGAGCTCCAGAGGCTGCACCTGCTGGTCCCGTACCAATTATAAGAACTGCAGTTGTTATGTCTGCCATTATGATTTCTCCAAATATGAGAGTTTGAAAACCCTATCGGTCAAATATGTGATTTAAATTTTTGACTGTAAATGTTCCCAGTTTCAAAATATTATATTTTTATTTAAAAATTCGACTACTCCAAGGGCCTATAAATCTACTTCCAGAATGTCATCTGGATCTGCAGCCCTAAGCTAAGAATAATGATAATACGATCTGCAACTAAGACAGGGCTAAAAAGTACAGCTTATGTCATATCCATAAACCTAAATAATCGTGTTTAGTACGCAAGCATTTAATTTTAAATTCCAGAATTTGTATAAGACTCGTCTTTCAGCCAAGATTTATTCTTTTAAAAATAGATCATTTGCACATGTAATATTGTGAAGGTAAGTGAATTGTATGGACTTGATTACCACTTATTCTAACGCGATTTTAGCTGGAGATTTGCAACCTGACGATGCACAGGAATCTGTCTTGCCGGAATTAGAACGGGTGCGAATGGCTTTAACTGCGCCGCGAAAGAGGAGTTGGTTTCGAAAAGTAGGGCCAGGCCCAAAGGGTTTGTATCTCTGGGGTGGCGTTGGACGTGGAAAATCCATGCTAATGGATATGTTTGCTCGCAGCTCAAGTGAGGCGGTACGGCGGGTACATTTTCATGCCTTTATGCAAGAGGTGCACGCAGGAATTGCCCAAGCTAAGTTAAAAGGAACTAAGGATGCGATCCAACCTGTTGCCCAAGAACTGGCTGGGGGAATTTCTTGCCTTGCATTTGATGAAATGCAAATCACAGATATTACGGATGCAATGTTGGTAGGACGGTTGTTTGAGGCACTTTTTGCGGCTGGGATCGCGATAGTTGTAACATCAAACCGACACCCTAATGATCTGTACAAAAATGGTCTAAACCGGCAGCTTTTCTTGCCTTTTATTGATTTGCTACAGGAGAGAATGGTGGTGACTGAATTGGCATCATCAACTGATTATAGACAAAATAAGATGTCTGGGCAGAAAATTTATTTTAGTCCCCTTGGACTAGAGGCAACAAAGGCTATGAATAATATTTGGTTAGAATTAGCTGGGGGACTGGGTCAAAAATTTACCTTGAAAGTTAAATCTCGTAAGGTTCAAATACCAAATCTCAGGAATGGCATTGCACGCATTTCGTTTTCAGAACTCTGTGGTCAGCCACTTGGTGCAGCGGATTATCTGGCGCTCGTTAATGAAGTTAAAGTTCTTATCCTTGATGATATTCCAATATTGGGCCGCGATAACGCTAGTGAAGCTAAACGTTTCGTTACTTTAATAGACACGGTTTATGAAGCTCGGATAGGTTTCATAGCATCTGCTGATGCTGCCCCTGAAGAATTATATTTTGAGGGGGTGGGTAGCTTTGAGTTCGAACGAACTGCTTCAAGGCTTCGGGAAATGCAGGCTAATGAATGGGGTCAAAGCTGATTAATCTACAAATGGTAATTTTGTTAGTTTGTGTTTTTATTTTCGCGTAGAACGTGGCCAGCTAAATACAAAGAACCGCAGATCAGGATGCGTGAATAAGGATATAGATTAGATATTTTTTCGAGCAGCTGGCGTATATCTTCGCCCTGACTGCAGGTTAAACCACATGCGATGCCAGCTTTGGCTAACTCGGCTGCTGGTACAGCATTAGGTTCATTGGGAATCGTGAGCGCCGTCAAAGAAATGCAGTGCCTAGATATTGGTTTCAAAAACCCTTCAACGTCCTTGGTGTTAATCATACCACATATTAAGTGGGTATCGCGCTTTGGTAGATCTTTTAGTGTGGCTGCAATCGCACGCCCCGCCGCTGGGTTATGCCCACCGTCTAGCCAGATTTCATTTTGGGGAAAAGAATCGACAAGAGTACCGATCCGTAGCCGTTCCATTCGTGCAGGCCAAACTGCGTTAGTTACAGCGCTAGCGCAATCATTCTCCTCCATTTCCAAATAACGCAAGGTTGCAATTGCAGATCCGGCGTTCTGCAATTGGTGGGGCCCCAAAAGAGAAGGCAGTGGCAGGTCTAAAAGGCCTTTTTCATCTTGAAATATTAAGCGCTCAGCTTCTACACTTACTTGCCAATGTTGACCATAAATTAAAAGTGGTGCGCCAATTTTAGCCGCTTGCCGCTCTATAACTTCAAGGGCCTCATCTTTTTGTGGACCTACTATAGCAGTAACTCCACGCTTCAAAATACCAGCTTTTTCATATGCAATTTGTGAGATTGTGTCGCCCAAAAATTGTTGGTGATCTAGATCAACAGGCGTAATGATACAGACTGCAGGCGAGCTAATAACATTTGTGGCATCAAGACGTCCACCCAACCCCACCTCTAGGAGGGTAAAATCTGCGGTCGTTTGAGAGAAAGCACGTAGCGCTGCACAAGTTGTAATTTCAAAATAAGTTATGTCGTCGCCGTTGTTAGAATTATAGCAGGTATCGAGTTGGTAAGTTAAGGCGTCTTCGGTGATTACCTTTCCAGCTATTCGAATACGCTCGTGAAAATAGGCTAAATGAGGAGAAGTATAAGCATGCACGGTTTTTCCTGCGCCTTCCAATCCGGCGCGAACCATCGCTTGTGTACTACCTTTGCCGTTTGTACCTGCTATGTGGATCACAGGTGGAAGTGATAACTGTGGGTTCCCTAAAGATTCTAAAAGTCTCCAAACACGATCCAATGTTAGATCAATGACCTTTGGGTGCAGCGCCATCATCCGTTCTAGGATGCGGTCTGAGGATTTTAATGTCACGTAGTTTTGCTCTTTTTAGTTGATTTGTCTTCTGGGGAGGGTTTGGGCAAATCTCCCATAATAGCAGGTGATTTGTTCAGTAAAATCCTAATAATCGTTATTAGTTCATCGCGCATTTTGGTGCGATGGGTCACCCGATCAAGCATGCCATGATCTAACAAATATTCAGCACGTTGAAACCCTTCAGGTAGTTTTTCACGAATAGTTTGTTCGATTACTCTTTGGCCAGCAAAGCAGATTAAAGCATTGGGTTCGGCGATATGTACATCACCGAGCATGGCATAAGACGCAGTGACACCACCCGTGGTGGGGTGGGTAAGCACAACGATGTAGGGGAGGTTAGCTTCCTTCAGCATTTGAACAGCAATTGTGGTGCGTGGCATCTGCATAAGGGACAAAATACCCTCCTGCATTCGTGCGCCTCCGGCGGCTGAAAATAAGATTAATGGGCGTTTTAAATCAACAGCGCGCTGCGCTGCAGCGATTATTGCATTACCTACGTACATACCCATAGACCCACCCATAAATGAGAAGTCCTGGCAGGCGACAACAATACCAGTTCGCCCAATTTCGCCTTCTGCTACAAGCATGGCTTCTGTTTCACCAGTTTTCTTTTGTGCCGCTTTGAGTCGGTCTGGATATTTTTTTTGGTCACGAAACTTTAGAGGATCAATTATCGGCTTTGGAACATCAACATCAACGAAAATACCGCCATCAAACAATCCTTCTAGGCGTGCACGAGGGCTGATCACCATGTGGTGATCACAATGTGTACAAACATTTAAATTATCTGAAAGTTCGCGGTGAAACAGCATAGTCCCGCACTCGTTACACTTGGTCCAAAGGTTTTCTGGAACTTCACGACGCGAAAATAGTGAATTTATTTTTGGTCGGACATAGTTTGAAATCCAATTCAAGTGTGCTGTTCCCTTGTTTATTTGACCTTTCGGTCAGTTAATCACCTGTACAGAGAAATGCAACTCAAGTCCGCATAGCAAGCCTCACAAAAAGATAAGCCACTAAAATACCTATCGCCTCATTTGGCATGCGTGAGACCAATTCAGTGGTATCTGTTGAAGAAAAAGGGTAAACGTAAAGGCTCAAGCCACCTAAAAAATCTTCCAAGCCCAAAACCACAAGGGCCATAAAATTATTAGTAAAGTGAAGGGCGATTGCGGGACCAAGTGTGCCATTACGTGCTGTAAGGTCAGCTGCTAGTACCCCAAATCCAACCGCCCACAAAGCAGTCCATGGTGCTAATTCATTCATTGCGCTTGGATTATAGTGCAACAAACCAAAGAGGATTGAAGGGATAAGTATCCAAATAATTCTTGGTGCACCAAGGGCTGCCAGTTGGCTCTGGATATAGCCACGGAAGACTAATTCTTCTGCACTGACCTGAATGAGTATAAACAATACAGAAATAGGTAGAAGCGTCAGCCAAAGTACGAACGAAAGTTGCTGTCGGAAATCTTCTGTTAAAAATAAAAAGATGATAGCGAGGCCCACGTATGTTACCAATCCCCGCATTGCGAGAAGAAACTGTGAGTTGGTAAGTGCAAGGCCGCCAAGTAAGCTTATCGGGTTACGGTGATGCACTAAAATAACTACAAGCCCGATCGCTATAATTAGAAAGCTAAAGCTGCCAAGTATGGTCAAGGTTTGGCCAGGTGTCAGTACTCCTCCTGGGGCAGCTAAGTCACCAACCCAGGCATTGCCCATGGTCAATTTTAATGCATAGCTACCTAACGCAAGCAGAAACGCGTATAATAAAATGGTGACCGTTAATCCAAAGGTAAGGCGAAATACACCAGATTTTTGGCGGGCTGGCGCAACTAGTCGGTTATGTGGTTTGTAAGACATATGGGCTTTCTAGTTTGTGTGTCAGAACAAAGGAAGAATATATTTAATATTAAACAAAACCTTAGGATATTTTTATGGCTTTACATTTTACTTTTCCCAACAACCCAAGGTTAGCAAAAGTATAGAAAAGTTTTAATGCCTAATGAATAAGTTCTTAATTCATGATTAACCCCTGTTGAACTGTTGCCTTGCCCATCTGGGTTTCACCGCATACATAATCTTGTAAGTTATAAGCCAGGGGTTCCTCAATGAATAAGCACGTGTTTGATAAATCTAAATTGCCTAGTCGCCATGTCTCAGTTGGTCCAGCGCGTGCGCCACATCGTTCGTATTATTATGCGATGGGGATGACCGCTGAAGAAATTGCTCAGCCTTTCATAGGAGTGGCTACCTGTTGGAATGAGGCTGCACCATGTAATATTTCCCTTAACCGGCAGGCCCAATCTGTTAAGATTGGAGTGAAATCAGCAGCTGGTACGCCGCGTGAATTTACCACAATTACTGTGACTGATGGGATTGCCATGGGCCATGAGGGAATGCGCTCGTCTCTAGCCAGTCGTGAAGCTATAGCGGATAGTGTTGAGCTGACAATGCGAGGTCATTGTTATGACGCAATAGTTGGTCTTGCAGGCTGTGATAAATCTTTACCAGGAATGATGATGGCCATGGTACGTTTGAATACACCTTCTGTGTTTATTTACGGTGGTTCAATTTTGCCCGGAAGATTGAATGGCAAAGATGTCACCGTCCAAGATGTATTTGAAGCTGTTGGACAGCATCAGGCAGGTAATTTATCAACCAGTGATCTGGAGAAACTTGAAGCGGTTGCATGCCCGTCAGCTGGCGCCTGTGGGGGACAATTTACTGCGAATACAATGGCATGTGTCTCAGAAGCTATCGGTCTTGCTTTGCCTAATTCATCTGGGGCACCGGCACCTTACGAGTCTCGTGATCAATACGCTATTGCTTCAGGTGAGGCAGTCATGAACCTGCTTGAGAAAAACATTCGTGCGCGCGACATCGTAACTATGAAGTCTTTAGAAAATGCGGCACGTGTTGTCGCATGCACAGGTGGATCGACTAATGCTGGATTGCATTTGCCGGCGATTGCACACGAAGCGGGTTTGGAGTTTTATCTTGATGATGTGTGCGAAATTTTCCGTGATACCCCATATTTCGTTGATTTGAAGCCAGGTGGTCAATATGTGGCCAAAGATCTTTACGAGGTAGGTGGTGTGCCTGTTGTCATGAAGGAGCTGCGCAAGGCTGGCCTGATGCACGAAGATTGCATGACAGCAACTGGTAGATCTATGGGTGAAGAACTGGACCTTATTGAGCGTGAAGCTGATGGTCGAGTGATCTATCCTGTCGACGTTCCTATAACAAAAACTGGTGGGGTTGTTGGCTTAAAGGGAAATTTAGCTCCTGAAGGCGCAATTGTTAAAGTAGCTGGTATTAGCCCACAACATCAGATTTTTACAGGGCCGGCGAGAGTGTTTGAGTGTGAGGAAGACGCATTTGAAGCTGTAAAACGGCGGGAATATAAAGAAGGTGAGGTCCTAGTCATCCGTAATGAGGGCCCGTCTGGTGGTCCTGGAATGCGAGAAATGTTGGCTACTACGGCAGCTCTTTCAGGTCAGGGCATGGGCAAAAAGGTGGCATTGATAACTGATGGACGTTTCTCTGGTGCTACCCGTGGGTTTTGTGTCGGGCACGTGGGACCTGAGGCTGCGCACGGTGGTCCCATTGCTCTTATTGAAGCTGGTGACGTAATTACGATTAATGCTATTTCAGGCGCACTATCGGTTGCACTTAGTGACGATGAACTAAGTCAACGAAAAACTGATTGGAAAGGCCCACGAGAAACACTTTACGCTAGCGGTGCGCTCTGGAAATATGCTCAACTAGTTGGAGCAACCTACAAAGGTGCTGTTACACATCCTGGTGCTAAGGTGGAACGACACATTTATTTTGACTTGTAAAAAATCCTCCTGGCAAGTCTGGTCTTGACCTTTTTGATGACTTTGGAGCACATCAAAAAATCGACAAGGGTCACTCAACCGGTATTAAAACCACTTCCACGCGACGATTCAATTCGCGACCTGTGGTGGTTTGATTGCTTGCAACTGGGGCTAAATAACCAATGCCATTTGCATTAATGCGTCCAGGTTCAATATCTGGAAACTGGGTATTTAATAAAGCCTGAACTGAGATTGCGCGTTCTTTAGATAGCTCTATATTAGTTTCAAGAGAGCCTTGAGAATCTGTGTGACCCACCAAAACGACTGATTGTGTGGGCCTGCTTCTCAAATACTCCACAAGCGCTAGTAGAGAAGGGAATACATCTCCCTCCAACTTGGCTGCTCCTGCCTCGAATTTAAGATCAGCTAAAATGAAATGCCCCGTCTCAGTTAGTTGATTGGACAATTCACCTGGACCTTTTGGGACAGGGAGAACCGAAAACTTGAGGTCTTTATTTTGAGTGGGCTGAATTGTAGTAAGCTGCATATGGGTTTGTTTCAATGACTGACTGATTAACAACCAGGCTGCCTTATCATCATCTTTTTGGAAGCCAATAAAGATGTAATTTCCTAGGTCAACATACATTTCAGGCGGTGACATCACCTTCAATGAAAACCGAAAGTCAAAACCACCACAATACCGGTCTGCGCATTGCAAAGTCAGCTTGTAACCTTTTTCAATTAGTTGTGGCAAAATAACCGCAGCAATAGCCTCTGGCTTTGTTACCACATCTGACCGGAAAATGACCTTAGTTGAGGCGCCCATAAATTTTTTGCTGGGAACCTTGGAGCCGTCCCAAATATCTAGCGGTAATAGTAAGGTATCTAGAGGGCTGTCATATTGTGCGATTTTTTCTAATCCCACTGGCATGGAAAATTCAATAGCCTGAATAGGCAAAGGCAATATCCAAATAAGGGCGATAAGTCTTAACATTTGTATCCTAACGGCTTTGCGGATGATATTCTGGGTTTGGTATCATATCTGTGGCGCTGGCAATGCGGTTGGTCATATTGAAAAACCCGGCTACCGCAGAAATGTCCCAAATATCACGATCTGAAAAGCCAACGGCCCGCAGTTTATCTCTATCAGTTTCTTCGATTCGGTGACTAAATTCTGTCATAAGAGCTGCAAAATCAAGCATTGCCTTGTGCCGTACATTTAAATTTGCAGAGCGGTAATTCATTACCAATTGCTCGCCTAATACCGGATTTTCAGAAAGTTCCCGAACGGCAGCGCCATGGGCAGTTAAACAGTAGAAACATTTGTTGATTGAAGACACCACGACTGCAATCATTTCGCGTTCTAGTTTGGATAATCCACTTTTAGACAGCATCACATCGTTGTAAAAACCAGTAAAAGCATTCAGTTTATCAATATCAAAGGCGTAGGCTTGCAATACATTTGGAATTATTCCGAGTTTCTCTTTACAGGCATCAAAATATTTCTGTGTGGAGGCCGGAAGAGGGTTGACCATTGGCAGGTCAAGAGCTGTCGGTTTGTCAGTCATCAACTTTCCTTAATTCGATAGTGGTATTTCGCAATAGGGAGCATTCCCATGGACTGGTATAAGCTATTGGCAGCAACATTTCGATTTGTAGTTATTAAACTCATATATGTAGCTCCCCTCGCTTTTGCCCATTTAGCCGCCTGCGCCATCAGTTTTCGTGCGACACCTTTGCGCCTGCAACTTTTGAGCACCTCAACCGCATGGACCATAGCAATTTCATCGTCCAGTGCTATAAATGCAGTACCAGCGGCGGTATCTCCATCTCGAGCCAAAAGCCCAGTTTTGTCTCCGTGAACCCTGTGCATCACTGATACGCGATTTTTTCCTATGTTCCCAGCACTCCAGATTTCATGCATAACCTGTAATGGCTCCCACACGGCGTAGCTTTGAGCTAAAGGCAGCGTCTCTGGAGCTAGTTGAGCGGTTTCAGAAACGTAAATACTAGATGGATCAATGACACGGTAGTTGAGAGCTTCTAAAGCCTTGTCTAAATCGTGATCCCCATCGCGGATCATAAATAATTTATCTTGTCCAAGTTGGTGCATTGCATATTCTGCAGCTTCAATATCTGGTAAGTCCAACTGTGCGATTTTGGCTGAAGAAACACGCTTGCCACCGCCTGCACCTTCCTGAATGTTCCACCCTAAATGTTGTTTTTCATTAAAAGCAGGCCACGTTAAATTCATTACCTTTAGCAACCGATTTGTATTTGGCATAATCATGTCGGAAATTCTGTTTTTAACCTAGTCATCGCCTCTTTAACTAGCGCAGGCTCTTGGCCTCGGATTACAACATTTGCTCCGTAAAGCCCGTTCTGTTGAAATGGATAACAGCCAATCGAAAGGGTTGGAAATGCAGAAGCTAATTGCGAAATTGGAGCTGCTATTTCTCCCTCGCCGCGTTCGACACGATATGTTTTGGAGATCAAAGGTTCACCTCCAGTGATGGTCGGCAAAACACTTGCTACCATGGCTTGAAAAATGGACGGAACTCCTGCCATTACGTGAACATTTTTTAATGTGAACCCTGGTGCTTTACTAATAGGATTGTCAATTAAAATTGCATTGTCTGGGATACGTGCCATTCGGAGCCGGGCTTCATTAAGGGTCAAGCCTTGTGCATCATAATGAGCTTGTAGGATGGCCCGTGCGTCGTCACGTATATCAATATGTGAGCCAAAAGCTTTGGCTATACAGTCAGCGGTGATGTCGTCATGGGTAGGACCGATACCTCCCGACGTAAACACATGCGTATAAGTCGCACTTAATGTTTGGACAGCTGCTACGATAGACCCAGAGTCATCACTTATGACCCTTACCTCTTTGAGATTTATCCCGTGCATTGTTAACTCACCCGCCAAATGGTGCGTGTTGGTGTCTTGAGTTCGACCGGATAAGATTTCATCTCCAATCACAAGCATTGCGGCTGTTGGGTTAGTCATTTGATATCCTTAGATCGAATTTTTTGTTTATACGGCTGTAGTTAGAGCTTTCAAAGCCCCATATACAAGTCCGGTTTATCAATTGTTCCAATTGGTTTTAATGAAATACAAAATTAGGAAATAGTGTTTTTTGATTTTTAGTCTCGACGTCTCTGGTCCATACGAAAACCTTCAACTATACCAAGAGAATGTTTCAGACAGGAGCGGACTCTTGAACTCAGCCCGTGGACGATTGACCAAAGATGGTATTCGAATTTATGAACCTGGAGATTATGCAGGCATGGCGGAAGCTGGTCGCATAGCCGCTACGATCCTTGATGACATTACTTTTCATATATCTGTGGGTCAGACCACAGCTGAGTTAGATAGGATCATTACGGAGATGGTTGCTGCCCATAGTGCCACTTCTGCTACGATTGGTTACAAAGGCTACCAACATGCTAGCTGTATCTCGGTGAACCATGTTGTGTGTCATGGGATCCCTGCGGATAAGCGTATTAAAGACGGAGATATTCTTAATATTGACGTCACGGTAGTAGTTGATGGTTGGTTTGGTGATACCAGCCGTATGTATGTGGCTGGTAAACTTCCACGTAAGTCGGAACGCCTGATACAAGTAACCCATGACGCTCTTTTTAAGGGTATCTCGGCAGTGATACCGGGAAACTCTTTTGGTGATATTGGTCACGCTATTCAAACGTACGTAGAAAACCATCGCATGAGTGTTGTGAAAGATTTCTGTGGTCATGGACTTGGACAGGTGTTTCATGCGCCCCCAAATGTGCTGCACTATGGACGGCCTGGAACTGGACCTATTTTAGAGGAGGGTATGTTTTTTACTATAGAACCGATGGTTAATCTGGGCCGACCTGAAACTAAAGTTTTAGCTGATGATTGGACTGCCGTAACCCGAGATAAATCATTATCTGCACAGTTTGAACATTCTGTTGGTGTCACAGCGACGGGATGCGAGATTTTTACCCTATCGCCTGCTGATATTTTTCATCCCACTTATAAGTAAATCTAGACTTTAGGGCTGAGGGCGTCTTGGCTTGGAATTTCCGCCCACATTTGGCTTACCTTTAGATTGTCCTGGACGTCCGGCAGGCTTGCCACCCCTATTTTTTGGTTTCCCACTAAATTTTGTTGATGATTTTCCACGTTGGTTGGATTCTGCTTGTGGCGCATTAGAAGATGAACCCTGAGGTTTGCGTGGCTTGGGCTGTGGTGACTGCATGGATGAACTTTCATTGCTTGGATGCCAACGGCCTTCTAATTTTGGTTTTATATTGTCGCTCGGCTCACTAGCCGAAGATGATTTCCTACCTGAAAATTTACTAGCTCCACTAGACCCTGGACGAGCCCCATGTGATCTTTTTTTGCCTCTGCTGTCATCGTCCCTGCGAGGTCCACTGCGGCCTGAAGGTTGTTTACGTTTTGGCTTGCGGGTGTCAACACCGGGTATAAGATCCCAACGGCGGCCACTAGCCACTGGAATTTCGGCCTTTAATACTTTTTCTACATCCTTCAATTCGCCCATCTCATCAGGTGCAACGAAGGCAATGGCGCGGCCATCACGGCCTGCGCGCGCAGTACGACCAATCCGATGAATGTAGTTTTCAGAAACATTTGGTAAATCATAGTTGTAAACAAAACGTACATCCGGAATGTCTAGTCCACGAGCTGCCACATCGGTGGCTACCAAGACTTTGATTTTACCATTGCGTAACCCGTCAATGGCCCGTTGGCGCTGACCTTGGGATTTGTTCCCATGAACGGAATCTGTTTCAAAACCAGATTTTGAAAGTGCTTTCATTAACCGCTCTGAACCGTGCTTAGTCCGGGCAAAAACTATGGCAGCATCGTCTCTGTGCTCAGCAAGTTTTTCGATTAAAAAATCTGTTTTTGCTGTGCCGGCAACGAAGTGAACCTCTTGTGTGATTTTATCAGCAACCGCACCAGGGCGTGAGACGGCAACACGTTGAGGGTTTTTTAAATAGGTGTCTGCTAATTCGTTCATATGTTTTGGCATGGTTGCTGAAAACAACATGGTTTGACGTTCTGGAGCCAATAGTGGCGCAATTCGTCTCAACGCATGAATAAAGCCGAGGTCTAACATTTGGTCTGCTTCGTCGAGAACTAAAAATTGAGTGAAGGACAAATCCACTGCCTGCCTGTCGATTAAATCAATCAGGCGACCAGGTGTTGCAATTAACAAGTCGGTGCCTCGGGCTAATCGGTTGATTTGGGCCTTAATGGCCAGTCCACCCACCACAAGGTTTACCTTGATGTGGGTTCCTTGTGAGTAAGATAATAGGTTATCCTTAATTTGGCCGGCTAATTCGCGTGTTGGTGCTAAAATTAACCCTCGAACTGTTTTTGGCGCTGGCTTGCTTCCTACTTTCAGCAGGTGGTTCATAATTGGTAGTCCAAAGGCCGCTGTTTTCCCCGTACCAGTTTGGGCTAAGCCCATAACGTCCTCGCCTCTGAGGGCATGTGGAATAGCCTGCACTTGAATAGGTGTTGGGTCTACTATGCCTTGTTCAGCTAATTGCTCAACTAGGCGTGGCATTAAGCCCAATTCTTCAAACGTCATAGTTAACCCCTTGCGCTTCTGCGGATAGCTGGCGGATCACTTCGATCATGGGGACGGAATTGCCCTTTGACTGTAACTCGCATTACCAAGAGCGGACCTTGGTTTCGGCCAGCTCAAAGAGATGCAAGAGCATTCAAAAACGCCAACCGGACAGCGCCTCGGCTAGGCGGTGGTTTAGAGGAAGTCAATCCTAAAGGACCTGAAGGATTCAAATTGAAGTAAGCAGTGTGATGGTGGAGCCACCGAATTTGCGAGTGGTTTCTACATGAAAACCATCGGGGTTTGAGGTTGTGGATTCTTCAAATACGATTAATGTTCCTGGCAGAATCCAGCCTTTTGCTACAGCGCTGCCCAAGGCAATTTCTCCAAGGCCCTTGCCGTAGGGTGGATCTAAAAAAACCAAATCACATGGTCTGCCTGGGCTAAGCTTGGTTGCGTCTTGTGTAAGTAAATTACAGCGCTGGGAGCACCCAATTAGCTCAATATTTTTTTTAATAATATCCTGGCTGAAGCGAGATTTTTCAACAAATGTGACATACTCTGCACCCCTTGATATCGCCTCTAGCCCCAAGGCACCGGTCCCTGCAAACAGGTCAAGAACAACCAAACCATCAAAATCTAAACGATTTTGTAGTATATTAAAAAGGCTTTCACGCACCCTGTCCGTCGTTGGACGTAAATTTACTCCAGAATCTCCACTGCCCAAACTTGTAAGCCTCAGTCCGCGGTTTTGCCCTGAAATTATTCTCACTTTCGTAATAGTTCTTTTAGAACGCTCTGAGGGTCGGCAATGGTTTTTGGGTCTGCAGTTTCGCCTGCTTCGATTAATCGTTTAGCTACCATGTAAGCTCGCGGGTCATTCATGGCGTCTACTGCTAACAATTTGTCTGACTTGTAGTACCAGTGAGACCGGGTACTACTACCGTCTCGTACTACAACATTTGTGTAACCTGCATTCAAGCCTGCAATTTGCAATTTAACCTCGTATTGGTCAGACCAAAACCATGGAGTTGCAATATAATCTTGTTTTGAACCCAGCATATTACATGCCACAACTTCGGCTTGATCAATGGCATTGGGCACGCTTTCAAGCCTTATGCGGCCTCCTTGAAATGGAAAACTAGCACAATCGCCAGCTGCCCAAATATCTGGAGCTGACGTTCGACCCCAGCTATCGGTTTCAATCCCATTGTTTTGAATAAGCCCCGCTGCTTCTGCTAGGGATGTTTCTGGTAAAATTCCTACACCGATAATTGCGAAATCAATATTGAGAGTGGACCCATTACTTAAAATTGCGCCGTTTACATGACCATCGCCTGTTAGGGAATCCAGTCCAACACCTTCAAGTATTTTGACACCACGATTTTGATGTAAATCTCTAAAATAGTTGGAAGTTTCTGGGCATGCAACGCGCTGTAGGATACGCTCGGCCATCTCAATTAGTGTGACTTTCAAACCTTTTGCTGCAGCAACAGCTGCCGCCTCCAGACCGATGTAACCACCACCAACAATTAGAACATGCCCACCTTTGTCAAATGCTGATTTCATCGCGTTGACATCGGCTAAGCTGCGGACGGAAAAAATGCCATTTAGCTTGCCGCCAATCCTAGAAGGCAAAAGGCGAGGTTTTGATCCTGTGGTAAGTGCTAATTGTTCATAACCTAAACTTTTGCTACCAATTTGAATTGTTTTTTCTGCAATATTAATGGCGTCGACGGCGGTGTTTATTCTGAGGTCTATTCCCTGCTTGGCGTAAAATTCTGGTGGTCGTAAATACAGTCGATCTAGTGTCATTTCACCAAGCAGATACTTCTTTGAAAGAGGTGGCCGTTGATAAGGTGCTACTGGCTCATCCCCGATTAGAGTTACCGTACCCTCATAACCTAATGTCTTTAATTTAATAGCTAAGGATGACCCTGCCTGTCCTGCACCAATAATTATAATTCCAGACATTACTGAACCCTCATGGTATTTTCTTTAAAATTCTATATTCACAGATAAATAATATGCAATCAAGGAAGGACAAAGCGATGGCAGTATCAGTTGGTAATCGGCTACCTGCTTCAACATTGGTGCGTATGGGTGATGCAGGCCCAGAACAGATAACAGTGGACGAACTTACACTTAATCGGAAAGTTATTATATTTGGCCTTCCTGGTGCTTTTACGTCAACTTGCTCAACTGCACACGTTCCGTCCTTTATCCGAACCCATGATAAACTAATATCTAAGGGAGTAGATGAGATTATTTGTATATCTGTGAATGATGTACACGTATTAAAAGAATGGTCTAAAGTAACAGGAGCAGATTTGGTGGGGATATCAATGTGGGCTGATCCGTCCAGCGAATTTACAACTGCCATTGGTATGAATTTTGATGTACCACTCGTTGGATTTTTTGGCCGTTCATCGCGATACGCAATGTTAGTGGTAGATGGAGTAGTTCAGATATTTAATGAAGAGACATCAACTCGTGCCTGCGACCGCAGTACTGGCGAAACAATGTTAGAGACCATGACTTAAATTTAGCTGGCTACCTTATCCATGAATTTGGCTAATTTAATATCAAGACCAGACAAGCCATCGCATGAGTGTGTTGTCAAAACTACCTGTACCCGGTTGTAGGTATTTGACCATTCTGGATGGTGATCAAGTTTTTCGGCACAAATCGCGACCTGGGTCATCCAGCCCCAAGCTTGGTGAAACGACTCAAATTTAAATTCCTTTGATATCGCATCCCTATTGTCGAGAAGTGACCAATCTGTCTTGAATAATTCCTGTAATTGGGTGCGGTCGGAAAGTGCATCTGTCATTGTTGTTCCTCAACTTCTATTTTTTTGAATGGCCCATAAGTGGTTAGTACATTAATTTCTTCGTTTACCGCTTTACCCTCTGCCTCTAAATACTTTGCGACGGCGTCTGAAAAACCTTCGTCTGCAAACCAATGTAGTGAATATGTTGCAACAGGAAGGTATCCACGGGCAAGCTTATGTGATCCCTGAGCTCCAGCCTCAACACTATCTAACCGCTCGGAAATCGCAAAATCGATTGCCTGATAGTAACATAACTCAAAATGTAAAAAGGGAAAGCCTTCGGTGCTACCCCAGTAGCGGCCGTACAGAGTATTCCGCCCAATAAAATTCAGGGCACCTGCTACGTAAACTCCGTCAATATGGGCCATCACTAACAATATATCGTCGCGCAAATTATTTTGAGCTTCTTCAAAGAATTGTCGTGTTAAATATGGTGTGCCCCATTTTCGAGCGCCAGTATCTTGGTAAAATGTCCAAAAGGCATCCCAATGCTTTGGTTTAATGGCATCCCCAGTTAGCACTTCAATTGTACCCCCAAAATTATGAGCCTGTAACCTTTCTTTGCGGATATTTTTGCGTTTACGGCTGCTAAGGTTTGCTAGAAAATCTTCAAAACTCTTGTAGTTTGAGTTGAACCAATGAAATTGTTGCGTTTGGCGCTTGTGTAAGCCCATTTGTGCACCTGTTTCCAGCTCAACTTTACTACAAAATGTGATGTGCAGTGATGACATTTTATTCTGTAATGCTAGCTGCACGGCTCCTTGAACTAAAGCTGATTTTGCTGTCGTTGCGTGGGCGTCTTTCACTAAAAGTCGCCGGCCTGTGGCGGGTGTGTGTGGAACAGCTATCTGTAGTTTTGGGTAATAAGAACCACCTGCATTTTCATAAGCATTAGCAAAGTTATGATCAAAAATATACTCACCTTGGCTGTGGGTCTTTACATAGAGTGGGGATATCCCAATTGTCTCATCTGCTAATTTTGCCTGTAAATAATGTGGTATCCAACCGGTACCATGTCCTACTGAATTACTGTCTTCTAAAGCCTTCAAGAAACGGTATGTGGTAAACGGGTCAATTGGGCGGCCGTCCTTGCCCTCAGGGCAAGCACAATCATCCCACTCTTGCTCAGTCACTTGAGACAAATTCGTTAATACATTAATTTCGCATTGTTTATCTTTATTCACGTTAACCTCTACACATAGCAGGTACTAGCTGCACTGGGCGCTGCAGAAACTTCATGCCAAATAACCTTCAAAGGTTATATTGGTTGCAATTTCCCGTGCTTTTTTTTCGGATTTTGCCGATTGTATCGTCCAACAAAGAATCGGCAGCCCAAGAAGTTGAGGGACAAAACTTTGTAAATCAGACAAATATTTATGGTTGTGTGAAATGAAGCTAGCACCAATTCTATCTAAGTCGTTCATACCACGTAAATGTAACCGGGTTGAGTGTGGTATGGTTGGCCAGTCCGCTGCTTCAAATCGGTCAGTTACTAAACCAATGGGAATATTGAGATTGCTTTCAGCAAAGGCTGCTAGGGAATTGGGATTAAATGACATAACAGCAACATCACCAACATAGGTTTTCAACGCCTGAGCGACTTTCAACTCAAGTTGACCAACGTTACTGCCTAGGTTTCCATCTTGATCTTTAATTTCAATTAAAAGTGGTACTTTCCCAGAAATTTGGGCCAAGGTTTGATTTAGAGTTGCTATGGTATCTGTCCCACCTGATAAGGTTACCTTCGAGAGCCATTCTGAATTTTTTTGCGCAATTGCTCCATTTTGGCTCGTAACTCTGTTCAGATGATAATCGTGAAACACCATGGCGTCGCCATCTTTGGAGAGCTGGACATCAATTTCAATTCCATAACCACCAGATATAGCAGCAGCAATTGCGGCAGATGAGTTTTCAGGTCGCTCGTTCTGGACGTCGTGTAACCCCCGATGCGCAATTGGGCGGGTCAGAAAACTCAAAGGCAATTGGATCATTTGACTTGGAATATACCTTCGATTTCCACGGCTACACCCATTGGAAGTGACGGAGCAGATACAGCGGCACGTGCGTGTTTACCTGCTTCACCAAGAGCTTGCACAAGAAAATCTGATGCGCCATTTATTACTTTTGGTTGATCGGTGAAATCTTGGGTTGAGTTAACGAACCCTGACAGTTTTACTACGCGCACCAGGCGACCGAGGTCTCCATTACAAGCTGTTTTTACTTGTGCCAATAAAGCTATTGCGCATGTCCTTGCCGCGGCTGCACCTTCGTCAGTTGACATGGTCTCACCTAATTTGCCAATGATAAAACCTTTTGTGTCCTGGCTAACTTGGCCAGAAACGTATACCAAATCACCCACATGTACGAATGGTACGTAGTTAGCTGCTGGTCCTGGAGCATCTGGTAATGTAATACCCAATTGGGCAAGTGTTGTTTCGATTTTGTTAGTCATAACCTTAGCTCCCGGAATTATTATTTTTAAGCGATATGCGTTATTTGGTTTCGTTAAAAGAGAAAACTTAATTTAATAGATTGCGCACTAGAATACGACATTTTAATACACCGCTTGAAGAGCTATGGTTGGGCAGCATTAGACCAGTAAACAATATTTTTAAAAAGTTTTAACTTTATTTTTAAAGCTTCACGTTAGAAAGTATTTTAAAGTACTACATTTAGGTGACCAATGGTTTTTAAAAATGGCCAAATTTCAATATTTACTCTTTTAGGAGTGGTCATGCTCGTTACCGCTTGTAGCCAAGCTCCTAACGCCTTCAACAATGATCCATTAGAACTTGTGAATCGAAAAACTCATGAATTGAATAAGTTTATTGATAGCAACTTTATATCGCCGATATCTGTAGGGTACAGTGCTTTAGCTCCTGACCCACTTGAAAATAGCTTGAGTAACTTTTCTGGTAATTTAAGTTTGCCAGGGAAAGTAGTGAATAATGTTTTGCAACTTGACCTTAAAGCTGCAGGAAAAAATTTATCGCGTTTTATAGTAAATAGTTCTTTCGGTCTATTAGGAATTTTTGATCCAGCCAATAGAATTGGTTTATATGAAAATAGTTCGGACTTTGGGCAAACTTTGCATCGTTGGGGTTTTAATGAAGGAGCCTACATCGAACTGCCGCTATTTGGGGCTTCTAACTTCAGAGATGGTGTAGGGCGATTTGTTGATATGGCTCTTCTTGATCCATCAAGTTATATTCTGAAAGAACCGGTAACTACCTATCGTTCAGTGGCTGGTGTGGGTGCTCTGTTGCAGGCAAGACAGATTTATAGCGACCAGATTGATGCGGTGCTTTATGAAAGCGCCGATAGTTATGCCCAAAATAAATTAATTTATTTGCAGCGACGGCGATTTCAATTAAAAGATGAAGCTAATGAAGTTTACATTGATCCATATTCCGAATGAATGATTATTTTAATTTTCGTCGACTTTTTGTGTCTGGGGCCATAGCCACTCTTGTTGCTGGGCCAGCCTTGGCAATATCCAAGGGCAGGGCCATTAAGTTGGTTGAAAGCCTTGTTGGTGAAATTTCGTTAATGATAAACTCTGTGAAAACTGAGACAGAGTTGACCAGTACATTTGAACGCATTGTTGCCAAGTATGCAGACATGAATGTTATTTCGCGGTCGACGCTAGGCCCGCGTGCGCGAGGCGCCAGCGAATCCGAATTGAGGACTTTTAAAAAGGCATTCCAACGTTACTTCGCTCGTAAGTACAGCAAACAGTTTCTTAATTTTTCTGGCAATCAAATTATTTTAAAAGATACTCAAGACCGAGGTAAATTTTTTGAGGTTGGTGCAAGCATCATAGTTGACGGCTCGTCAAATATTGATGTGAATTTTAGGGTATCCGATCGCTCAGGCGAGCCTCGCTTTTTTGATATTATACTGGAAGGCATTAGCCTTTTAGCCTCTGAACGGGTTGAAATAGGTGCCTTGTTAGATAATTCCCAGGGTGACATAGGCCTCCTTAGTAAAAACATTGAAGAATTAGGTTAATCCTTACCCATCAACGCATGCCAAATTGCGCCAAGTATTCTATTTTCCATCAATGAATTTTGTTTTTTCTTTACTAGTTCCAATGAATTTATGGTTTTTGGTTTTTCACGCATCATGGGTAAAGGCCCTGGCTGCGACTGATTCACGATAAAATCCATAGTTTCATACCAAATCTCAGCTGGGATCGTCCCACCAGTTACCCCTTTTAAGGGTGTATTGTCATCGTTTCCTATCCAAACACCAATAACAAAGTCTGCCGTAAACCCTATGAACCAGGCATCTCGGAAAGATTGGGTTGTTCCAGTTTTTCCAGCGACTTCAATATTTTGTATTTTCGCTCTTTGGCCAGTTCCGGTTTGAACAACTTGGTGCATCATAAAGGTCAATGCCTTCGCTGCTTCGTTGCTTATCACTCGTTCGCCAATCCCACCAGTTCGGCCAATTAGGGGTGTTGTCTCTCCCAGTAGGCTTAGTTGTTCTAGACCATATGGTAATACTGATGAACCACCATTTAAAATACCTGCGTACGCACCGGTCATTTCTATTAGGGTACTTTCAGAGGCACCTAGCGCTAATGCAGGTCCAATTGCTAATTCACTAGTAATACCAAAATCGTATGCAGTTTTCCTCACTAATTCACGACCGACATGTTCTGAAATTTTAATAGCAGGTATATTTAGCGATTCTGCTAAAGCATAAGTAAATGTAACGTCACCGGAAAATCCATCATTGTAATTTCCTGGTGACCACTCACCAGATCCTGGTATATTATAGGTTACTGGCTCATCGCGTACTATATCAAAAGGGGTGTAACCAAGATCAAGCGCTGTGGCGTAAACAAAGGGCTTGAATGCTGAACCAGTTTGTCTCTTTGCTTGAGTTGCTCGGTTAAAAGCGCCGGTTATTTTGGTGTTTCGGCCTCCTATCATGGCGCGCACAGCGCCGTCAGCACTCATTACAACGACAGCCACCTGTGCTTTTGATTTATCATCTATTTTGTTTTTAAACGTTCTTCGAACAGCCGCCTCCGTGGCTTTTTGAATGTCTTGATCAAAGGTTGTTTGAATTATCACATCTTCTGTAGTCTCTCGAGTAAAAAAAATAGGACCAGAAGCCATCACCCAATCTGCAAAGTACCCACCAGCCCTTGCCGTCGCCGCAGAGCTCAGTGAAGCTGGTGTCATAATAGCAAAATTTGCTTCCGCTTTGTTTAGATAATTTTGCTGGTTCATTAATTGAATTACAATTTCTGCGCGCGCGCGCGCCCCGCTTAAATTATCTGTAGGTGCAAGCTTGGAGGGCGCCTTGAGCAATCCGGCTAACATTGCGGCTTCTGCTGGGTTTACTTGCGTCGCAGATTTCCCAAAATAGCGTTGGGCGGCAGCTTCAAATCCACGAGCACCAGCGCCCAGAAATGCACGATTGAGATAAATAGTTAGAATTTCGTCTTTAGAATATCTTGCCTCCATTGCAATTGCAAAAGTAGCTTCTTTGACCTTTCGCCAAAGTGTTGTGCGCCTGCATGATCGCTCATACTCTCTCTCAGACTTCCAAACCTTAATGCTGTATGGCTGTCCAAGGCATATTAACTTAGCAGTTTGCTGCGTAATGGTAGAGCCACCATTTCCAGACAGTGGGCCACGGCCAGAACGTATATTTATCCTTATGGCAGAACCAACACCGCGGGGGCTTATCCCAAAGTGACGGTAGAAGCGTTTATCTTCTGTTGCTATGATTGCAGATTTTAAAAAAGGAGAAACGCTTTCAGCGGTTACTATCCCGCCAAATTGATCGCCACGCCAGGCAAAAACTTTGCCATGTCGGTCGAGCAGTGTGACTGAACCTTTGGCTCTGCCATCTATAAGATCAGTGAACTTTGGAAGCCCTACGGCAAAATAAGCTACGCCCAAAGCTACCAATAAGCTAGTTACCAGACTTAATCGCCAGGCTATGGCCCAAAATATTCTGACAGGAAGAAGAAATACAAACCAAACAAAAGCAAAAAAATTAAAATACTTTTTGTTCGATTTATGACTGGTAGCAGATTTATTTTTACGCGATTCCTTGGAAGACTGCTTCCGCTTGTCTGCAGTTAGACGCTGCCGCTGCTCTGTCTTTTTCGTTGTCATGGGGCTAACTAAGTTTCACTATTTCTGATGATATAACAACAGTTTTGCATTAACGATGCTTCATTAGCACTAGTATAAATTTATGATTTTCAATTTTCAATTTGCACTTTCAGTGAGAATAAAAATCTAGACCTGTTACTAAATCGTTTGTGCAATTGCGGTGGCCAAAAGTGGTACGGTCTTCGTGTTGAGGCCAGCAATATTTATACGACTGTCACCGACCATATATACAGCAAAATCAGTTCGAATTTTTTCTACAAGATCAGAAGAAATTCCTAGCTTTGAGAACATGCCACGATGGTGGGCTAGAAAATCAAATCTGTCTGAACCTATTTTTTTATGCAGTTCATTGGCCAATTGTTTACGTAGGTTGATCATGCTGAGTCGAGTTTCTTCCAATTCTTGAACCCAAGATTTGCGAAGGGTTGTGTCCTCTAAAATCATAGTTACAAGCCGAGCTCCATGATCTGGTGGAAATGAAAAATTTTGCCTGTTTAAAAAGGAAAGGTTACCTTGCGTGAGTGCGCGCTGTTGTGGGTCACAAGTAACCGCAATCAAAATACCTGTACGTTCTCGGTAAATACCGAAGTTTTTTGAGCAGCTCGCCGCTATTAAACATTCGGGCAGCTGACTAGCAATTTTTCTAGTGAAACGTGCATCTTGCTCTAGGCCATCGCCAAATCCCTGGTAGGCAATATCAACAAACGGTATAACGCCATTATTGCTTAAAATTGTAATAAGCTGATCTTCCTGTTCTGATGTTAAATTTGCACCGGTTGGATTATGACAGCATCCATGTAGTAGCACTATGTCGCCTGTTGGGATCTTCTTGATATCATGTAGCATACCGTCAAAATCAACGCTGCCAGTTTCAGAATTAAAGTATTTATATTCCGCCAATGGGATGCCAAGATGTTTCACAATAGACAGGTGGTTAGGCCAGGTTGGATTGGATAACCAGACGGTGGCCTTTGGTTCTGCCATTTTTATTAGTTCTAAAGCTTGTCGAACCGCCCCAGTTCCACCTGGAGTTGCGACGGCTGCTACTTTTTCTAATGAAACGGCCCCATTTAGAACCAAATCAATCATACAATTAGAAAATGCCGGATCACCAGCAAGACCCACATATGATTTTGTTTCTTGATTTTGCCAAAGTTGCTTTTCTGCTGCTTTCACGGCAAGCATAACTGGTGTGGCTCCTGATGCATTTTTGTATACGCCTACGCCAAGGTCAATTTTATTTTCTCTTACATCAGCTTTGTAAGCATCCATTAAGGCAAGTATTTTATCTTGGGGCTGTTTGAGCAGATTATTGAGCATCAGTCTTCTCCTGTGGCAATATTTAGCGTTGGGAATTGGCCCCACTCGGTCCAGCTACCATCATAAAGTGCGTGGTCAGTTTTGCCAACTCTTTGGAGGGCTAAAGATAATACTGCAGCGGTTATTCCAGATCCACAGGTGGTTATGGCTGGCTTGTTGAGATCAATGCCAGCGTTTTTAAATACTTTAGTTAATTCGGGCACTGTTTTCATCGTATGATCTGTATTTAGAACTTTGGTAAATGGCAGATTTTTAGAATTTGGGATGTGGCCTGAACGCAAATCTGTACGCGGTTCAGGTGCCTCACCAATAAAACGTGTCCCAGAACGGGCGTCAATTATTTCATGATCATTAAGTTTTGCGGCATGGGCCACTTGTGTAACATCACGCACCATTTGTAGTTGTTGTTTAACAGTCATATGCCTGTCTCGGATTACGGGTGCAGTTGTAGAAAGTGGGTTTCCGTCAGCAATCCACTTTGGTAAACCACCGTCCAAAACGGCTACTGAGGTGTGGCCCATTAAACGAAAAAGCCACCAAACTCTCGCAGCAGAAAAAAGACCTTTCGTATCATAAACTATAATTTGATGTCCGTCGCCCACTCCCAAAGCTCTGACACGCGACATAAATTTTTCCACTGGTGGGACCATATGGGGGAGTGTGGAGCGGTGATCTGAAATGTCGTCAATATCGAAGAAACGTGCATTTAAGATATGCCCGTTGACAAACTCGTTACTGGCATCGCGTCCGTCTGAAGGCATATGCCAGCTTGCGTCTAAAATGCGAACATTGGGATCTTGCTGGTTTGCTTTAAGCCACTGTGTCGAAACCAATGTATTTGGATCATCTTTCATGATAATGAAATCCCAAGGAACAAGTTGGATTTAACTGGGGTTAAGAGACAAGACAAGAGGTTCTGTGCTTGAATAATAGTGTAAAAGTTATTTCCTGAGTTTCAAAGTTAAGAAACAGCACTCAGATCCCTTGCTTTAAAAGTCTTTGTTTTTGGCGACCCCAATCCCGTTTTGCTTCGTTAGCGCGCTTGTCATGGTTTTTCTTACCCTTAGCGATCCCAAGTTTAATTTTGATCCGACCCTTGTGATTAAAATACATAACTAAAGGCACTAGGGTTAAACCTTCGCGCTGAGTGGCGTTCCAAAGTCGCGACAGTTCACGCTTGGATACTAGCAATTTACGGCGGCGTTTTTCTTCATGTCCCCAGGTTTTTGCCTGTGGGAACGGTGCGATGTACGAGTTAACCAGCCACAGCTCACTCTGTTCTACAGCGGCATAACTTTCAGCAATATTTCCAGATTTTTCTCGAAGAGACTTAACTTCAGATCCCATCAGCATCACACCACATTCGATGTCATTCTCAATTTCATAATCATAGCGCGCACGTCGATATTCTGCGATAATACGGTAATTGGGATCTGATTTTTTGTTTACCATAGCCGCTTTCATATATGGTGGTGTTCTAGTTTTGCCAATAGGTCTGAAACGTATGCCGAAACTATTCTAATCTACGAGTTGATCAAACCTGCATGCCGAAGTGCATTATCCATCTGGGCTTTAGCTGCATCAGTCAGGCTAACTAGAGGTAAGCGGACCTCTTCGGAACAAAGACCCAGTTTAGAAAGTCCATATTTAGCGCTTACTAAACCTGGTTCTTGAAAAGTGGCGAGATGTAGCGGCATTAACTGATCTGTTATTTTCAGTGCGAGTTTATAATTTCCCTCCGAGGTAGCTTCCTGCATCTGAGCGCAAAGAGCGGGGGCCATATTTGCTGTCACTGAAATACAGCCTGCGCCTCCGTGGGCGTTAAATCCTAACGCAGTTGCATCCTCGCCTGAAAGCTGAATGAAATCCTTTCCACAGCTAAGTCTTTGTTGTGGTACTCGCGCCAGATCGCCTGTAGCGTCTTTTACGCCTATAATATGTTTGTGTTGAGCTAACAGTCCCATCGTTTCTGCAGTCATGTCCACAACAGATCTACCTGGAATATTATAGATGATTAGATCTATACCACAGTCTGCTGCAGCCAAAAAGTGGGCCACTAGGCCAGCTTGAGTTGGTTTATTATAGTATGGTGTTACAACTAGCGCCGCAGTTGCGCCTGCCGCTTTGGCGGCCTTAACGAGCCGCACTGTTTCTGCTGTATTATTTGATCCTGCGCCCGCCACTACTGGAATACGACCAGCCACCTGATTAACCACTGTTTCTACCACACCATCATGCTCGTCATGTGTTAGGGTAGGGCTCTCGCCGGTTGTACCCACAGGAACTAATCCGTGGCTGCCTTGATCGATATGCCAATCTACGAGTCTCTTTAACGCCTTAATGTCTACTTTGCCGTTTGCGAACGGAGTAACAAGAGCAGGTAAAGATCCAGAAATCATAACGTTTCCTTTGGATTGAGGCTTTATCGCCTGAATTTAAGTTAAAAAAATACTAACTGGAAACCATAGGTTTGCCAAGTTTTGTGATTGAAAGTTTTTTCTACAGGGCGCAAGTTCTTTAATATGAAAACTTTTCTTTTTCTTTTATTATTTATCCTGTCGCACTCTAAAGTAATTGCTCAGGACGCCGCAGCTGTGGCGGCATTGCGTGCAGCATTTACAGCTTCAGAAAGAGGAAATTGGGATATTGCTGAGCGTTTGGTACGGCCGGCTGGGGCTGTAGCTATTGACCTGGTTGAATGGGATAAGTTACGCGCTGGTGGAGGTCAGTTTGTTGATACTCTTGATTTCTTAGTTCGCAGGCCAGATTGGCCCGGGCTTCCTTATTTGCGCAAACGTAGTGAAATAACAATTACGAAAGATGATATTGCAACAGACATAATTGAATTCTTTAAACAGCAGCCCCCGCAAACTGGTCTTGGGACGCTGAGGTTGGCCCAAGCGCTCACCCAAATGGGTCAAAAATCAGAAGGAGTATTAGTAGCTCAAAATGGCTGGATCAGCTTTGATTTGGAGCCTAAGGATGAACGTGAGTTTCTCAAAGATTTTGGTGAACATTTAACAAATTTGCACGAGGTGCGACTTGATATGTTGCTCTGGCGAGGAAGCACATCTACGGCTAGTAGGGTTTTGCCTTTGGTCAGCGACGGACATGCCAAGCTTGGCAAGGCTAGGATAGCGTTACAAAGAAATTTAGGTGGGCTTCAAGCACGCATTTCGCGTATACCTAAAGAACTAAAGGGCGACCCTGGTTTAGCTTATGATAGGTTCAAATGGCGGTTGGCCCACAAGCTTCCAAAAAAAGCAATTCAACTTCTTCTGTCCCAATCTTCTGATAAGGGCCGCTTGGGCCAACCTAATAAATGGGCAGCAAAACGTCTGGTTTTAGCTCGTGATTTGATTTGGGACAAAAAATACCAAACAGCTTATACAGTAGCAAAAAACCATCAACTGACACAGGGAAGAGATTATGCTGAGCTAGAGTGGTTGGCGGGTTTTATCGCCTTGCGAAAATTAAAAAAACCACAGCTGGCTTTAATACACTTTAAGAACCATGAAACTGCTGTAGGCAGTGCAATTTCATTAGGTAGAAGCTACTATTGGCAGGGTCGGGCCCAGCAAGTAATGGGACAGACTGATGACGCGAAACTTTCTTATATTAAGGGTGCAAATTATCAAACTTCATTTTATGGGTTACTTGCTTCTGAGGCTGCCAATGTTCCTTTGAGGCCAAGGCTTGCTGGAGGCAGTATGGATCTTGGATGGCAGAAGTCTGCTTTCTCTAAATCCAGCGTTTTGGAAGCTGGCCTGCTATTTTTTAAGGTTGGACAACCTCGCCGTGGGGTGCGTTTCCTAACCCATTTGGCGGAAAGTCAAAGTCCCAGCGACATGGCGAAGCTGGCTGGAATGGCTGAAGAGTTTAGAATTCCATATCTACAGTTGATGCTGGGAAAGCGGGCAGCTCTGTATGATGTAATGCTTGAGCGGCATTTTTATCCATTACATCCTCTACTTATAAATGGAGATGGCATTTCCCCAGAATTAGGCTTGGCTATAGCCCGCCGGGAAAGTGAATTTTTTGCTGGTGCTATTTCAGGTGTGGGGGCACTTGGCTTGATGCAAGTAATGCCAGCCACAGCTAAAGAAATGGCTGGAAAACTGGGAATCCCGTACTCTCGGAGTAAGATGCTAGGGGATCCAAAATATAATGCAAAAATAGGTGTTAGGTACTTAAAAGAGCTTATAGAGGAATTTGGTAACAGCCCAGTGCACGTTGCAGCGGCCTATAATGCTGGTCCAAGCCGTGCCCGAAGTTGGACGGCTAAATTGGGTGACCCAAGGCTAAGTGGGGTTGATGTCATCGATTGGATCGAAGAGATCCCATTTAGTGAAACTCGAAATTACGTGATGCGGGTGGCAGAGAGTTTGCCAAATTACCGAGTGCGACTTACTGGCCAACCAATGCCTCTGAATTTTTTGAGTGAGCTAAAGGGTAACTATCGTCCACCACCACCATTTTTGGCACCAGCTATTTCTATACGGCCTGTTGGTCGTACTAGGTAACTGAAACTCTGGCACGCCAAAGGGTAAATAATCCGGCAGCCACAACTAATACTGCACCCACAGCGACGTTTGTTTCAATGACTTCACCAAATACCATAACTCCAATTGCGGCACCGAATACTAGCTGCAGATATGTGAACGGTTGTACCGCGGAGGCCTCTGCGACTTCATAACATCGAATTAAAAGCCAATGTCCGGTCGCTCCTGTAAAACAGAGGCAAAGCATTAAGAGCCAATCAGCTGGGATCATATCTTCGAGATGAAACATACCTACAAAAGTCATAACAATACAGCCCGTAACGCCAGTCCAAAAGAAGCTCGTTGCGGTACTATCTTGGCGCGCTACGTAGCGTGTCAGTAGGCTGTAAAGTGCAAACATAGACGCTGCTATCAAGGGTATTATCGCATAAACAGAGAATACTCCCATGCCTGGCTTTAGAATTATCAGAACGCCACAGAGGCCAGCGAAAATCGCCATCCACCGACGCCAGCCCACTATTTCGCCCAAGATAGGACCTGACATTGCCGCAACTATTAATGTGTATGACGAGAATATTGCTAAACTCTCGACCAGACCCAAGTAGGTGAATCCTGTAACCATTACACATATTTCAGTTGCTAATAAAACGCCTCTAAAACCCTGTAAATAAGGCTGGTGGGTACGGGCAGCGTTACGTATCCCACCAACCTGCTTCGCAGAAATTGTTATGACAAAGGCTGCAAAAAACCAGTAACGAACCATCACAACCATGTAGACGTTATATGTTGAAGATAAATGCAAACTCAGTCCGTCTTGCACCGCAAAAACAAAGGTTGTGCCCACCATTAACACGATGCCAAGGCGTGTATTGTGTCCTGCACTCATAGTTTTTTACCTTTGGTCATGTGCCTTTTACGGCCAAACCCGGTGATGCGCTCTACTTTGAAACCACCGTCTTCTAAACTACGACGGATGGACCCTGATGCAGAATAAGTTGCAAAACTACCACCAGTCTTGGTATGAGTGGCAACTTCTTGCATAAGTGCTGCTCCCCAAAGTTCTGGATTCTTGGCTGGTGAAAACCCGTCTAAAAACCAAGCATCGGCTTTGTGTCGCCAAGATGGAAGGGTCTTGCGGGCGTCGCCCACGATCAGTTTGAATTCTAAATCTGGCAATTCAATCTTTGTGGACCAAAGTGGTGCCAGTTCTGTGGCCAATGAATTGATTTCTGGAAAGGCGCCGTGTGCTTGGATCATTTGGGTGGGGGCAAGAGGAAACAATTCAAAGCTTGTAAAAAATAATTTTCCTTTATTACCAGATTGCCGCCATGCTTGGATTGCCCCCAAAAGATTGAGGCCGGTTCCAAAGCCAAGCTCGGCGATATGAAAGCCGTTGTGAAACCTTTTTGGAAGGTCGTTACCTGATAGAAAAACGTGGTGGCATTCTGCTAAACCATTGTCTACCGAGTAGTAAGGATCAGCAAACTGAGTTGAGATTGGTACGCCATCGCGCCACTTTATAATATCAGGCTGGTGGATGATCATGGGCTACCTTAAGTATTTAGTGAACCATGCAGAAGGGCAAGGATTTTGGCAACTGCTGAAGTAACAATTTTAGGGGCAGGTGTATTTGGCCTTTCAATAGCCTTTTGTTGCAGTTTGCGGGGTGCCCGAGTGCGCGTTATTGACCCCGCTGGTGTGGGAGCGGGCGCCAGTGGTGGCTTTGTTGGTGCACTTGCACCTCACACTCCGGACTTATGGTTGCCCAAGAAACAGTTTCAATTAGAAAGTTTATTATACTCCCGCAGCTTCTGGCCTGAAGTTGAAGCTAACTCAGGTATTTTGACTGGATTTGCTAATCATGGGCGTTTGCAACCAATCAATGAAGAACGTTTGGTTCCATTGGCGCTGTCGCGTATTTCTGATGCTGAACAAAACTGGGGCGACAAAGCAGAATGGCAAGTAGTATCGGCCAGTCAAGCGGGAGACTGGGCCCCGCCCTCGTCCACTGGCCAACTAATTTATGATACACTTTCGGCTCATATACACCCCCTCAAAGCAACCCGTGCGCTTGCTCGTGCTGTTGAAAACTTAGGTGGGGTGATTACTCCTGCAGGCGCTCGTCAGGGAGCAATCATAGATGCCCGTGGCTGGCAGGGCTTAATTGAAATATCTAAAACTTTGGGACAAGAGTTTGGTAATGGGGTGAAAGGTCAGGCTGCGCTACTTGATTTTAATAGCCCTGGTAAGCCACAACTTTTTTCTGATGGTTTGCACGTTGTCCCGCACCTGGATGGAACTGTTGGTATTGGCTCCACCAGTGAGCGATACTTTAAATCACCGATAAAAAATGATGAACAACTTGATGACTTAATATCCAAGGCTAAAAAATTATTTCCAATCTTAAAAGATGCCCCAGTAATTTCTCGTTGGGCGGGAGTACGTCCCAGAGCCTTTACCCGTGCACCTATATTGGGCAAACACCCAGTGAACCCAGATTGGTTTATTGCTAACGGTGGATTTAAAATTGGTTTTGGTATGGCCCCTAAGATTGGGGAGGTTATGGCGGATCTGATTTTAGACGGTGTTGATCACATTCCTAATGATTTTCGCGCCAGGGCTAGCTTGGAATCTGAAAAAGAACAGATATTTGAATAAAATAACTTTAATGTTAATTAGCTAATTAATTAGTATTTAAATGTTAAACTTTGTCGCCAAGGTAGGGCAAAAATGCCTCCACAGCTGCGCTAGCCATTACAATTATATTATCTGTGTCTGGGTTTGTAACATTTAAACCTCCAAGGACTACCTGCACTTTTGCCTGGCCATGGGGCAGAGTGTCCAGCAATTGGTTTACATCAACCAGGTGGGGTTTTTGTACTGCCACTGTTACTTCAACCCTCATGTCTTCCGGTGAAAAGTTTAAGGTGGGCCCTAAGGCTTTGAACATTGGTATATTTGAGTGGCGTATTGCGTCTTTAATTGCACGACGCGCTGCTTTTGTATAATCTTCGCCATACTGATCATTTCCCATTCCCATTTCTATAATAAATCTTTGATCAGTCACTGTGGTATTCCTAAATCCAAAGATACGGAAATGGCGACATTAGCAATAACTGTTGGGTTCCCAACAGGGCGGGGAACATCTAACCCGCCTTGGACGACCTTCACTTTGACTTTTCCATATGGAAATATCTCTGATACCATTTCCCTATCAACAGAGTCAGGTTTTTGAACGCCAATTTTAACGTCGATCAACATTGCAGTTTTTTCTTTTCCAAAAAGCTCAGCTATATTTATTGAATTATGCCAAAGCGCATCCCTTACGGCGCGTATGGCCGCTTCTGTGTAGTCACGTCGACGTAAAGATGAACCCATGCCAAACTCGGTGAGCAGTCGTTTAATGGCCATATTGTTGTCCTAAGATTTTAGTGACAGATGTGAATTTGAAAATATTTTTCAAATTTCAGACATCAAAATTCTACACCTATTTGTGCCTTAATTCCAGAACGAAATGGATGTTTTATGAGTTCCATCTCGGTTACTAAATCTGCTAACTCAATCAAATCTAAGTGTGCATTTCTGCCGGTAAGTACCACATGTGTCATCGGTGGTTTCTCATTTTTTAAAAACTTAACGACTTCCTTGATGTCAATATAATCATATCGTAATGCAATATTAATCTCATCGAGCAGAACCATGTGATTTGTCTCATCTAAAATCAGCTCTTTCGCTTTTGACCAAGCGGCTTGGGCCATCTCGGTGTCCCGGGTCTTGTCTTGGGTTTCCCAAGTGAAGCCTTCCCCCATGGTGTGAAATGCGCAAAGTTTACTGAAGTGGGAAATAATCAAATCTCTCTCGCCAGTACTCATTCCACCTTTAATAAATTGCACTACTGCGCTTTGTCGTCCATGTGCTATATGCCGGAAAATCATGTTAAATGCTGCTGAAGATTTTCCTTTTCCCTTACCAGTGTGAACAATTACTAATCCTTTTTCGTCAGTCTTAGTTGCCATTATTTTGTCACGAGCGGCCTTTTTCTTTGCCATTTTCATTGTGTGGCGTTCAGCATCATCAGTCATGTAAGTATCCTAATCTTTGAGGCACTCTATCGTTTGAAATGTTGGGTGCAAGTAAGGCTTTTTTGATTGATTAAAATAGATCCCAAACAAAAGGGACGATTTTCTAACTCTTTGGTAATAGTTCCGCTATTCGAGCTCGAGCGGAGTTAGATCGAGGATGCCAAAGTCCTCGATCGATTGACTCTTGAAGGCGCTCTGCAATCTCGCGCAAAGCTGGGGCATTAGTACTAGCGATGAAGTTTCTATTGTCATCATCCTCCAGGAATGTGGCCTCCACGGCATCGAAGTGATGCGATTTTACGGCTCCTGTGGTGGCAGCAAAGGCAAACATATAATCGACAGTTGCTGCAATTTCGAATGCACCTTTATAGCCATGGCGCTTAACCCCGTTGATCCATTTCGGATTTAGGACTCGTGATCGTATTACCCGCGCCATTTCATCATCTAAGGTGCGTATCACAGGGCGTTCTGGCCGGGAGTGATCGTTGTGGTAGATGGGTCTAGCTTGTCCCTGCAAGCTAGTTATCGCTGCGGCAGCACCTCCCTCAAATTGGTAATAGTCATCGCTGTCGAGAAGGTCATGCTCACGGTTATCTTGATTTTGTACAATCGCTTCTACCTGACCTAGGCGGGTCTCAAATCCCTTGCGATCCTGATTGCCGGTCCTTCCCTTGCCGTAAGCGTAGCTGCCCCATTCTAAATAGGCAGCCCCAAAATCGGCCTGAGTGTCCCATATCCGTTCATCGATCAAAGCCTGCAACCCGGCTCCATATGCTCCAGGTTTTGAGCCATAAACTCTTGCTCCAGAGCCATTTCCTTTGGCTGGGTTCAAATTACTTGGTTCATCCAGCGCGAAAACGGCTCGTGCTGCGCTATCAACTAAATCAATTAATCCTGGAAAAGCATCACGAAAAAAACCTGAAATACGAAGTGTGACATCTACACGTGGACGTCCCAACGCGCTGGCTGGGATTATTTCAAATCCTGTGACCCTACGATTGGCGCTATCCCATTGGGGTTTTACGCCCATCAGCGCCAAACATTGTGCTATGTCATCCCCACCTGTACGCATATTGGCGGTGCCCCATGCCGTAAGTAAAAGAGAGCGGGGCCAATCCCCATGATCTTGTAAATGTTTGTCTATTAGTAAGTTAGCAGATTTCCAGCCTAAAGCCCAAGCGGTTGGCGTGGGTATGGCTCGGCTGTCGACCGAGTAAAAATTGCGACCAGTTGGCAAGACATCTAACCGGCCGCGAGTGGGAGCGCCGGATGGGCCTGGGTAAACAAATTCTCCGGCAAGTGCGTTTAATAGCCCCTTGATCTCAGAAGGCCCACATGCGGCCAGCTTTGGGGTTATGTTATTGTTTATATGATTTATAACCATGGCAGATTTTGGACCAGGAGCCTGGATTGTTCCTCCCATCAAATTTTGAGCAAGCAGCTCGAGTCGCTCAACCGTATCGCCATTACTTCGCCAGATATCATCGCTAACAGAGGCCAGTGCCTCTGGCTTATGGTCCTGCCACGAACCTGCTAGATCACAGTCTAGCGGATCAAACGACAAGCTCAAATCATCTGCCATGGCACGTAAAATAGACGCATCACCTTCTTTGCCGGAGCCACGTGGGATGCGCGCCAGTGCAATGGTCAGATCCCTTAATTGTATTCCTTCAGGGGTCTTTCCAAAGATATGCAAACCATCACGGATTTGAGCTTCCTTCAGATCGCAAAGGTATGCATCTAATTTAGCTAAGTCGCCAGTCTCTTCACCTTGGAAGCCAATGTCTTCATCCAAACCAGTTGTCGTCGTAAGAGAAAGGATTTCACGTCTAAGATAGTCTATTCTACGTGGGTCAATCCCTGCTGCCTCGTAATATTCATCGACTAAAGCCTCTAAATCTCGCAGAGGGCCATAAGTTTCTGCTCGGCTCATCGGCGGGGTGAGGTGATCAATGATAACCGCCTGAGACCGTCTTTTGGCTTGAGTGCCTTCTCCTGGATCATTTACAATAAATGGATAAATGTGTGGGAGTGGCCCTAAAATTGCTTCGGGCAGGCACTCCTCGCTCAAGGCAACTGCCTTACCAGGCAGCCATTCTAAGTTGCCATGCTTGCCAAGATGCACAATTGCATGAGCACCCTGTGAGTGACGAAACCAAAAATAGAAGGCGAGGTAGTTGTGTGGTGGCGCTAGGTCTGGTGAATGATATGTTTCAGTTGGGTCAATGTTATAGCCACGGGCTGGTTGGAGGCCCAAGGTAACATTCCCAAACTCAAGAATGGACAGCTTGAAGCCACCTTCGGCAGTCCCGGTCTTGGGTTCAAGAAACGGATCTAGGCAAGGATCGCCCCAACGATCCTCAATCTGCGTGCGCAGAGTGTAGGGCAGGGTTTGATAGTGTTTTAGATAGTTTGCCAAGGAAAGTGTTTTACCACCACTGCGATCTGTACGATCGGTAAGCCAATTGGTAGGCCCAGCCATGATCCGGGCCATCAAATCTGCGCTGTCTTTGGGAAGATCCTTCACATTGTATCCAGCCTCTTGCAGACATTTTAGTATATAAATTGCTGACTCTGGGGTATCTAGGCCGACCCCATTGGCAAGTCGTCCGTCCTTATTGGGATAATTTGCCAATACTAAGGCGACCTGACGCTCTGAGGCACTGGTGCGGCGCAGTTTTGCCCAATTCGAGGTAAGGGCTGCCACAAAAGAGATGCGGTCGCCACGAGCTTTATATGTGGCAATCGGGCATTCTGTTGCTTCATCAAAAAATGCTTCTCCCTTGAAGCTGACGGCACGTGATAAAATTCTTCCGTCAACTTCAGGTAGGGCGACATTCATCGCAATATCTCGAGCAGACAGGCCATTGAGCCCGCTTTCCCAATCTTTTTCAGTACTTGCAGAAAGTACGACTTGGAAGACGGGGGCTTTGCAAGCTGAAGGCAAGGTAAGTGGGTTGTCTGGGCTGCCGTCTCCATGGGGATTGCCTACGGCAAAGGAAGTACAATTTAGAATCACCGCAGGAGCTGCAGATCGAAATAGTTGATCTAAAGTAGCCACAGAAATCGGATCTTTAAGGGAAGCCACAAAAACTGGTAGCGGATTGATGCCAGAACGCAGCATAGCCTTAACCATACGGTTGATTGGGTTGAGTCCCGCCCCCTGCACCAATGCGCGATAGAAAATTAAAGGCACCACTGGTGCGCCTTTCACCCATTTTTCTTGTGCAGATATAATGTCTGAGATGCCAGCGCCTGGCCAATACACACCGGCACGCAACAGCGGCTCTGCAGCTTGCGGTTTATTGGCTTGATCAATAATGAAATTACAATAACGAAGAAAATTTACTGAGTTTTTGGGCCCACCTTCCACTAAATATGCCCAAAGTGCATCATAATCTTTGTCGGAGATTGTTGAGAACTGGCGAAGTTCTAGATCTGGTTTGTCGTCGCCAGGCAGGGCCGCGAAAGTTACACCTGCATCGCTCAAGCGGGCGGCATATTGCTCAAAGCCATATTTCCAATAACCCACGCCACCTAGTACGCGAGCCACTACTAATTTTGCTTTAGAGGCGCAGGATTCAATATGTAGATCTACTGACATGGGATGTTGAAGATGCATCATGCTGGCCAAACGCAGGCCTGGTGGATCTGACATCTCGGAGCGCGCGGTCGAAAGCGCTGCAAGTTCTGTATCAGCGGCGGAGATAAAAATGACATCAGAAGGAGTTTGGCTCAAATCAACTGGCTCTTTTCCATCATCCACAGATCCAGGTGTGGCGGCAAGTAGGTGCATCAGGTGGTTCCGTCTTGCTCAATGGAGGGGAATAGGGCATCAGCAAATAATAAGCGAGTAGCTGCTTTAAAGGATATATCATGGTCAACAAAGGTTCGGGCAGCAGCAAACAGCGTGGTAATAGTCCACGTCATAGCGAACATAACGCCAAAGGCAGTAGCAAAAATCCTTTTGGAAAAAGTGACGATAAGGCCCAGTTGCTGGCTCGGATGAAAGCAGCCGCGGCATTGCGCAAAGCTACTAAGTAACCTCATAGAACTTTTTTCATGAAGATGCTGCTAGAGTTGCTAGTATAATCACCAAACGGTCCGCAGAGCTGGAAACTATTTCGCTCATAAAGCTTAATCGCGGCGTGCAACTTGTCTCCAGTTTCTAGTTTTATTTCTGCAAGGCATCTTTCGCGGGCCTGATCTTCAAGACGTCTTAAGATGGCATCAGCTACCCCTCGTTCTCGGTAATCGGGGTCTACAAACATAGACTTTATTTCCCCATATCCTTCCTTGACCGCTAATGCGCCGGTCCCACATAACACGGAGCCATAGTGAGCGGCGAATAAATGTACATTCTTTGCGCTCAGCTCATCAAGCGACAAATAGTTATTGTGTTCAGGTGGAAACAGCGCTTGCATCAGCGCGTGACTGGACCGCAATAAGTCTGCGACTTGTGGTTCACGTGGATTGGTACGCTCAACAAAAATCATTTTTTCATTTGTTTATAGTACAGGCATTTAGCGCTGCTTCAATTTCTGGACGATCAAGTCCAGTTTGACCAATTACCACTAATCGCGTGATACGAGGGGCCATGTCGAAAGGTTGATCGAAATAGGTTTCAACTCTGGGGCCTACTGCTTGAAGGGTTAGGCGCATAGGTTTTCCTACTACGGCCGCAAAGCCTTTGAGGCGCAAAATGTCATGAGTGCTGATGATTTGGGAGACTTGATCTGCAAATACCTTAGTATCAGCTACCTCACCAAGGTTTACTACAAAGCTTTCAAAGGCATCGTGGTCATGCTTATGATGGTCGTCCTCATCGACTTGAGTTCTGTCGTCATGGTCATGGTCATGATGATGGTGAACTTCATGGCGTGACGCCAGATCAGTCTCAGCGCCAATACCTTGACCTAGCAACACATCTACGGGCAATTTGCCCATTGAAGTTTTTACTATCTGCACACCGTTGCGTGATGATTGCTTTAGGCTGGCCACTAACGCATCAGCTTGTGCCAAATTTAGCAAATCTGTTTTATTCACTACCAGCATATCCGCGCAGGCAACCTGATCCTCAAATAACTCTGATAGTGGGGTTTCATGATCTAGGTTCTTATCTAGCTTGCGCTGTGCATCCACCGCTTCCACAGAATGGGCGAAGCGTCCATCAGTGACGGCCTTACCGTCCACCACTGTTACCACGCCATCTACGGTTACCTGAGTTGAGATTTTTGGCCAATTAAATGCGCGAACTAAAGGTTGTGGCAGGGCTAAGCCACTGGTTTCGATTACAATATGGTCTGGCTTGTTTTCACGGGTCAGCAGCTTCTCCATTGTAGGGATAAAATCGTCGGCCACGGTGCAGCAGATACAGCCATTAGATAGCTCCATCACATCATCTTCGCTGCAGGTCTCGTCGCCACATCCTTTCAGAATATCGCCATCAACGCCTAAATCGCCAAACTCGTTGATGATTAGGGCAATCCTTCGGCCACGTGCGTTTTGTAACATGTGGCGGATCAATGTAGTTTTACCTGCACCAAGAAAGCCGGTAATAATTGTAGCAGGAATTTTTGTGACCATGTTAGGGTTCCTTGTGATCAAGCTTCGAGTGTTCTAGGCGGTGTAAAGACTATACAACAGGAGAATTTTTGAAAAACCGAGTGATTATATGCGAAACATGTGCGAAAAATGAGACAGCGACTTCTGGAGTTGTTTGGGCCAAACAATTATCCAAAGCAGTGGCGGATGGCAGTTTAAATATTGATGTTGTGACAACTGCTTGTCTAAACATGTGTGATACTCCTTTGTCGTTTGCTCTTCAGGGAGATCAAAAGGCAACTTATCTTTTTTCTGGAGCAGACCCACAGGTTGATACTCAAGATATGATTGGTTTGCTCAAGCTTTATGTTGAAGCTCCAGATGGATGGATTGAGGACGCCCAAAATGCTGGGCGTCTTCGTCTTTGTTTGCAAGGGCGCGTGCCAAAGTTCTAGATACTTTCTTCCAGGCGGAATAACATCGCCGATACTGTATATCCTAAAATGACCCATCCAGCAGCAGCACAGCCTAAGCTAAGCGTGACAAATTCCGCAGCAAGCTCTGGAGGTGCTACGCCAAAAAATACATCTAATTGTGGTGCGCCGATTAATTGTGGTAGCGCAATAATAGGAATGCTGGCTAACGTCAGGTAACCACGACCAAACGCGATCAACCCAATTCCGATTGATGTAGCCACAATTGTAAATAGCCACCAAATTTGGCGTGATCCGACCTCGGGACCGATTGTACCAGGGAGTTCAGGGGGAAGGCCAATCGCTGGTGCAAGTTGTACGGCAACGAAACCGCAAAAGCCCCACACTACACCCTGTCGAGCTGACGTTTTGATTCCTTTGAGCGCTGCGTAGGCGATCATAGCTGCTAGAAGTAGGCCGTATCCAGCGTATGTGATAATGTTAAACGCTACTGTCATAGTATGGCGGCCCCAGTCGGTTCCAAGGTTCGGTACAGCCCGTTCGCTTTGAGGTGACCCATCCGCGCCAAAGTGAATATGCGACCCAGATTCGAACAGTTCTCCTTCTAGTAGAGTTGGTACTACGAATATGAATTGCAACAAAGCGGCTATCAGCCCTGCTACAACGCCGGCGCAGATAGCGCTGACAAAAAGATTCTTAATCATGGTTCAGTGGCAGGGAAAAGCCATCGCGTGGCGTTGGTCATGGGCTGCGTCGTGCAAGGCTGTCGCCTGCGCATATCCAGATGCAAATAACAATGCCAGTCCTGTGACGAAGGTAACTACAATACCGGCGGTGGCCGGTGTTGAAACTTGAATTACGTTTGTTTTGGTACTCATAATTTAATCTCCTAAACCTGTCACACCCGACAGGGGGGGGTCACACAAATTGCAGGCCGGTCTCCTGGCTTACGGCATGATGGTCTATAACCTTCCCGGTTTCCCAGTGGTATATTATAGACCCAAACCGCGTACAGTCGCGGGGGCGGCTTTGGCTTTGGATCCCAATATGGGTCACCCGCACCAAATTCCCGTTTCAGTTCTGAATGCTTTGCATCCAATGAACACCTAACAATCTCATCCTTGTATTGCTTCTTCGATTTCGTCAAGATCGTTTACGACATCCAATCGCGGACTATCGGCATTTATTATTAAATTTGCTAATTGGTCTCTTTGCTTAATTTTTATTTTAATATTTGTTACTTTGAAATTGGAACGAGCGTCATTTTTAAAAGTATTGACGTTTGAACTTCCAAAAACTCAATTAAAGTACTTTGAGGTGCCTAAAGCTTCAATATATTGTGGATAAGTCTTCAGAAATCACTCTATCTTGGGTGATGGCGTTGACTTAATCCGCATCCAATCGTCAAAATGACTTTACTAGAATCACGAGGATTTACGGCATTGCAGTTTTCTAAACTAAGACTAAACGGGTTCAAGAGCTTTGTGGACCCAACTGATCTGATTATTGCCGATGGGTTGACTGGTGTGGTTGGTCCTAATGGCTGTGGCAAATCCAACCTGCTCGAAGCTCTACGCTGGGTGATGGGCGAAAACCGTCCGACTGCCATGCGTGGTGGGGGTATGGAGGATGTGATTTTTGCGGGCACCGCAACGCGCCCTGCACGTAATTTTGCTGAAGTCAGCCTACAGTTAGATAATTCACAGCGTCTGGCACCTGCCGGCTTCAATGAGAGTGATCTACTTGATGTGGTGCGGCGCATTACCCGTGAAATAGGATCGGCTTACAAGGCGAACAGCAAGGATATTCGTACGCGAGACGTTCAGTTGCTTTTTGCGGATGCAAGTACTGGTGCGCATTCACCTGCTCTGGTGCGACAAGGTCAAATTAGTGAACTTATAAACGCAAAACCGAAAGCACGCCGACGGATACTTGAAGAAGCTGCGGGAATTTCAGGGCTCTATGCTCGCCGTCATGAGGCGGAGTTAAAGCTGAAAGGTTCTGAAACTAACATACTAAGAGTTGCTGATTTGATAGAGCAATTAAGCAATCAACTCTCTCAGCTGTCTCGCCAGGCCAAGCAAGCGGCTCGTTATAAAAAACTAGGTGAAAGTCTTCGTTTAGCAGAGGGTTTGCTACTTTACCGTCGTTGGAAAGAGGCCGATGAAGCTCGGGCATCTGCTGAGGAAGCGCTGCGTATTGCCACAATTAAAGCAGCCCAAGCGGAAACTACTGTACAAAAAACCCTCAGGGTCCGTGAAGAATCTGAAAAAATATTGCCTCCGGCAAGAGAGGAAGAGGCGATTGCAAATACTGTTTTGCAGCGACTGAACGTAGAAAAAGAAACGCTAAGTGACCAAGAGAACCGTGCTGAAGCCGCTATCCTTGACCTGAATAAAAGTATCGCTGAACTGACCGTAGACATGAAGCGTGAAGAAAATTTAAATCAAGACGCCGATGTAACTATCTCTCGGCTCCGTATGGAATATTCTGCGCTTGAGGCCTCTCGGTCAGGACACGACGAACGTATCAAAATGGTTGCTGCAGAGGCCTCAGAAGCGGCGACCGTTCTTCAGAACCGAGAATCAGATCTGTCTGAGATTACTGAAGATGTCGCTCGGCTAGCTGCGCGACATCAATCGGCTCAGCGCTTCATTGAGGATGCTGGTAAGAGATTGAGTAAATCAGAAGCGGCAGAGATCGAAGCTAAAAGTTCACTGATAGAAGCCCAAGATCATGAAAAGAAGTTTTCTGAGATATGTAAAAAAGTGGCATCTGACGAATTAATGGCCATCAATGCTGTATCAGATGCTGAGATAGTTCTTGCTAAAGTGGAAGCTGAACGTGCTGCCTGCCAAATAGAGGAAATCAATGCACGGGGAACCCGGTCTGAGGCAAAGGGCATCGTAAATGCTTTGCAAGCTGAGGTTTCGGCCCTGACGAAATTGGTTGACCGAGACAGTGGTGACGTGGACCAAATCTTGGATCAAGTGCAGGTACAATCTGGTTATGAAAAAGCACTGGGTGCTGCACTGGCTGACGACCTGAAGGCTCCAGCGGTAACCGGTGAGGGGATATCTGGCTGGGCTGCATTGATAGAATATGAAAATGCACCAAAGCTTCCTGTTGGTATAGAAAGCTTTGGTCAATACGTGAAAGTGCCAGGGGTACTTAATAGACGAATTGATCAGGTAGGGTTGGTAACCGTAGTAGAGGGCGCTGCGCTGCATTCTTCTCTTTTGCCTGGCCAAAGATTGGTCAGTCTCGAAGGGGACCTTTGGAGATGGGATGGATTTCGGACGACGGCTAAAGATGCCCCGTCAGCAGCAGCTTTGAGATTGGAACAACGGAATCGTCTACAACAATTACAAGAAGATCTCATATCGGCATTGAGCAAGGCTAATGTTACAGAAATTGTGCATCAATCTTTAAATGAAAAGTTACAGGTTTTAACCAAGGATGACCAAGATGCTCGAGTTGCAAGGCGGGATGCAGATGCGATGGTTGCGGACGCGGGAAGAACAGTATCCAAGGCGGAAGCTGAACGTAATTTGGCGCTGGGGCGTGTAGAGGCACTTTCGATTTCAGGGGCCCGTCACGCCGAAGAAGCCGCTGGCGCGCGATTGCAACAACGAGAGGCACAGGCGGCTTTAGACGGGCTAGAACATCTTGCCCGTGCGCGCGCCCAGGTTGAGGACATAAAACTTACAGTAGAGGCAAGTCGGGTTACTATGATGAGCCGGCGTGCAACGCATGATGAAGTACGGCGTGAAGGTGAGTTGCGTGATAAAAGGCTAGCGGTAGTTATTGATGAAATTGAGAGCTGGACAGAACGACTAAAGAATACGAACACGCGCGGCGAACAGCTTTTAAAACGGCGATCAAAAGCAGAACTTGATCTTGTGGCCGCGTTAGTGAGGCCAGATCAAATTCGTTCGCAGCGAACTGAGTTAATTACAGCACTGAGGGAAGCTGAAAAGCGCCGCCAGATCAGTGCAGACGCGCTTGCATTAGCTGAACAAAACTTTCGTCTTGCAAACAATTCCGAGCGGGAAGCTGAGCGGATTGCATCTGAAAGCCGTGAGGAGCGGGCCCGTGCTGAAGCCCGCTCCGAATCTTCTCTTGAAGCGGTTATGTTTTCTGCTGAACGTATTCGGGAGGAATTGGAAACTGAGCCAGAAACTTTGCTTGAACAACTTGAAGTTGATCCTACAAAAATGCCTCCAGCTGAGCATATAGAATCTGAGGTTCTTAAAATACGCCATCAACGAGATGCGTTGGGAGCTGTAAATTTGCGCGCGGAGGAGGATTCACGTGAGGTCCAAGAAGAGTTTGATAATCTAACAAATGAAAAAAATGACCTGGAGGAGGCCATAAAAACGCTTCGAGGTGGAATTTCTAGCTTAAATAAAGAGGGTCGTGAACGGCTTTTAGCCGCATTTGATGACGTTAATCGCAACTTTGGAACTTTGTTTGGCCATTTGTTTGGTGGTGGTGAGGCTAATCTTGTTTTAGTTGAAAGTGACGATCCACTAGATGCGGGTCTTGAAATTCTTTGCCAGCCTCCTGGCAAAAAACTGTCAACGCTTAGTCTTCTCTCAGGTGGGGAACAAACATTGACTGCAATGGCGTTAATCTTTGCTGTATTTTTGGCAAACCCTGCGCCAATCTGCGTACTCGATGAAGTGGATGCGCCCCTGGATGATGCGAATGTGACTCGATTTTGTGACCTCCTTGATGAGATGACTCGACGAACTGATACACGTTTCTTGATTATAACTCACCATGCTATGACCATGGCGCGCATGGACCGTTTGTTTGGAGTGACAATGGCTGAACCAGGCGTGAGTCAACTCGTATCCGTCGATCTCAAAAAGGCAGAGCAATTGGTGGCGTGAACCTAAAACTAAAGTCTGTTAAGAAGTTCAGGGGTTGGCCAGGCATCTGCAGGCATTTTGAGTAGTAGTTGTTCCCGTTGAACGGCCGATCGAGTTTTTGCACCTAATATTCCGTCAATTTTTCCTACATCATGTCCGCGGGTAACTAATTTCTTTTGTAAAACTCTCATTTCGTATTCGTTTAAACCAACATCTGGTGTATTGGAGTTATAAATTGGTGACCCATTCAGATATGAAGCGAAATATGCAGCTGTAGTTACGTAAACAAGGCTTTGGTTCCATTTCAAATAAACGTCAAAATTAGGATAAGTTAAAAATGCGGGTCCGTTGCGTCCAACAGGTAGAAGTACGGAAGCTTGCGTAGGTCCCTCAAAAAGCTCTCCACTTCGGGCTTCTACGCCCAGTGCTTTCCAAGCTGAAAGGGGCATTGAATTATACAACCCCGTTTTGTTCCAGTCCAAATTTTTTGGTATCAGAATTTCTTGCAACCAGGGCGCATTTGCCTGCCAACCCAATGTGCTGAGCATTTTTGCTCCAGTTATTAGCGTGTCAGGGACAGAATTTTGAAGGTCTACTACTCCGTCGCCATCGCCGTCAGTACCATTTCGGATAATATCTGCTGGCAGCATTTGGATCATACCAATCTCCCCTGCCCACGCGCCCTTTGTGTGTAGGGGATCAAATTGATTTTGTTTAAATAGGGTCAGTGCTGCAAATATTTGTGGACGAAATAATTTAGGGCGTCGACAGTCATGGGCTAAAGTGAGCAAAGAATTTAAAGTATTAAAATTTCCTTGGTTAACACCGAAATCCGTTTCAAATGCCCAGAAAGCAAGAAGCACGCCGTTTGGAATGCCAAATTCTTTTTCAATTCTACTAAAGATACTTTTATATTTAATGGCGTTTATTTTGGCATGGCTTATGCGATAATCAGATATCAAAGATTGAGAAAATTTAATAAAATCTTGTTGTAAAATATTTTGATTTTGATCAGCTTTTAAAACTTTTGGATTTTGTTTCACATCAAAAAAAAAGTTGTCTACCAAATTTTTGTGGTGGCCCATTGTTTGGGCCTCCTGCTTTAGGGTTGTGACAAAGTCATCAAATTTTCCACCGCAGTTTGCGTTTGCAACTGTTGAATAGGCACCCAATATAAATGCTAGTAAAAGCAGTCGCATTTAGTGTCTCCATAACATTTAGACGACCATGTTTGGTCGGAGCATTTATAAAAAGAAAAATAGAATAGCTGAAGCTGTGACCAGTGCAAGCACTCCAACCCATGTTGCCCATAAAATACGAATTGCATTATCGATTTCTGAGGGGCCTATATCTTTTCGTCCAATTGGGTTGACCCAGGGAAATTTCCGCATTTGCCCTTCGTAGCTTCTTGGTCCTGAAAGGCTGATTTCCATAGCGTAAGCCATTGCTGCCTCAGGCCAACCGGCATTGGGTGAGCGGTGCATCTTAGCATTTTGTGCAATTAACTGCCACTTTACTGGGAAACCGGTAATTGCCCAAATACATAATGCTGAAAGTCGTGCTGGTATCCAATTGAGAACATCATCTACCCGAGCAGTAGCCCAACCAAAATCTTTGAACGTTCTGTTTTTATACCCAATCATACTATCCGAAGTGTTGATGGCTTTATAGATGATTATCCCTGGCAAACCAGCAACCAAAAACCAAAAAACTGGTGCAACAAACCCATCAGAAAAGTTTTCAGCCATACTTTCAATTGCGGCGCGTGATACCTGCTCAGTATTCATGTCAGCAGTATCCCGTCCGACTATCATTGCAACACTGCGTTGACCCGACAACAGTGACATTCGCAGTGATTGTGCAACATTTGAAACGTGTTCCACTAAAGACTTATGTGCAAGTAAAATAGCCACAGTTACTGCGTCGGCTATTGGTCCAAGCCAAGTGATTAATATGCCAGTTATCCCCCCACCGATGGCTAAGATGAGGACAAGTAAAACACCTTTTCTCTTCTGTTGAGGCGCATGGTTCATCAATTTGCTAAGCTTGGAAATAATATTTCCAATTACCACTGCTGGGTGTGGTAGCCGCGACCAAAGCCAGCGTGGCTCACCTAAAAGTGCGTCGAGGAGTATGGCGAGGATTAGGCTCATAGTGCGTTTTCCAACCTGCTCCAATCATATTTAGGGGGAAGGCCAAGCCTAATCCAATCGTTTGAGTAAGGAAAAATGCGGCTCCAAATAAGAGATTCAGCAAACTGTTTTTGTATCTGCGCAGCATCTTCAACTGCATAAGTACGAAAAAGTGAGCAATCCCCGATCGGTTTGGCCTTTAAAGTCATTAATAGAGTATCTAATCGTGCGATATCTATTTTTAGCCGGTTACGTGTATTATTGGCCCAATCGTAATCTTGCAAAGCTTTGGTACCAATTCTCAACGCTATACCAGACACAGGCCATGGCCCTAGCTTTTGGCGTAAAGCTTTTATTAGAAATGGATCGCCTATAGCAAAGCCAAGCCGTAATCCCGCCAGACCCCAAAACTTTCCAAAGCTTTTTAGAATAATATGTCCTGGCATGGCGGAGCGGGCAATATGGCTGCGTAAGGGGGCAATATCGCAAAAGCTTTCATCTATAATGTTTAGTGGTGCGGGATCGGGTAATTCGCTGAATTTACCTGTTGGGTTATTAGGGTGAACGATAACTCGTGCCCGAGGTGATTTAGATTTTGTTAAAGTTTTCCAGCCATGAAATTGAAATGATGCGGCATGCTCGTTATAAGTAGGTACAGCGATTTCAACTGAGCCAGGAGAAAATAGTGTTGGGATTTGAGCAATAGCTGATGAGCATCCAGGCACTGCTAAAATATCAGCCTTGTCTGGTACATTCCAAAATTTACGGGCGGCCAGACAAATTTCTGTATTGGCAAGCTTGTCAGGTAGGGCTTTCCAATCTGCTTCTTGTACTGAGTTCAAACTGTAAGCTTCGGGGTTTATACCGGTGGATAGGTCTAACCAATCTTGTCGTTTACCACCGTAATGTTTAGCTGCCGAGTCTAGGTTTCCACCATGATCAAGTGGAATTGAGCTCATTAATCAGTACCTGGGATTGGTGTTATGCGAGATGTGAAATGGCCTTTGATGCCTTGTGGCCACTGTCGGTAAGGTACTTGGCCACTGTCTGACTCTTTATGTAACTTGGCGTAGTCTACAATCGATTGAGCGTCTTCACTGGTAGGTTCAAACATACCCAGAACATAGTTATTTTTGTTTGGACCTTGGATTGTCACATTACAGGCCCTCACACATCCCATGATGCAAGACACTCGCCTTGATTTTATCTTAGCTAGTTGCGCCCGTGGCTCAATGAGCTCAGCTAAAAGTTCACCGTCCGTTTTGGGTTGTAAAGCTGGGTTCCAGTCTTCGCGTTTGCAGGTGTCACAAATTGTAATCCAGGTAGCCAAGTGGTTCTCCAATAATTGATCTGCTATTGGTGGATAGTTGTTACATGTACAACAAAAACTCAAGATATGTAATTAAAGTAATTATCTTTTAATATCTTTTGATGTGTTGAGCCCAGTTAAACCAAATTTAACTGGATAAACATTTGCCCTAATGTGTTAGATAGCGTAGCAAAGTTTTCAGACGAAGTCGAAGGGCTGGAACGGAGCATGGCAACGCGTTGACCCAAGCTGGGGACGTAAGGCATGATCGTCATAAAATGCAACAAAGGTAATTTGTTGCGGGTCCTTGCATAATTAAAAAAAGGATCAAATTATGACACGAGTGTTAATAACTATATCATCAATATTATCAATTTTTCCTATTCCAGCATTTGCCCATGTTGGACATATAGGTGCAATGGCAGGCCATGACCATTGGGTCATAGCGGCTGCAATAGCTTTAGCTTTAGCTGCAGCTAAACTGGGCTTTAGAGTAACTTCCAAGATGGATAAACTTGAATTGCAGGAGGAATAACTTGGACAGAGTTGGTGAGATAATCGCGTTATCACAAACATTAGAATGAACTTAAAAACCTAATCCGAGTTGTGGGTTTACTCCATGGCTCATCAAACTAAGGCATACGGATGCGCCCCTACAAAAAAAACCCGGAAGAAATATACAAGGCAAGCTTTGCGACTGTCGTTCAAGAGGCGAATTTAGATAGGTTCCCCTATGGACTCGATAAGTTAGCAACGCGGGTTATCCATGCGTGTGGTATGATTGATGTTGCTGATAGATTAGCCTTCTCTGAACGGGCATTTACGGCTGGGACTAATGCACTGGCCTCCGGGGCGCCCATTTTATGTGATTGTGAAATGTTGTCGGCAGGTATCATTCGCCGTTTTTTGCCAGCTAAAAATAAAGTCGTGGTAACTCTGAACGATCCGTCAGTGCCTGATCGTGCTAAAGCTATTTCGAACACTCGATCAGCAGCGGCAGTTGAACTTTGGCTCAACCAACTTGAGGGCGCAGTTGTCGCGATTGGTAATGCGCCGACAGCGTTATTTCACCTTCTTGAATTAATAGATGAGGGGGCACCAAAACCAGCCGTAATCTTGGGCTTCCCTGTTGGTTTTGTCGGTGCCGCGGAGTCAAAAGCAGAATTGGCTGGTAATGCTCGTGGATGTGAGTTCGTATCGTTGCGAGGCCGGCGGGGAGGATCTGCGATTGCAGCAGCAGCGGTCAATGCGATTGCTGCAGAATCGTCAATATCGAACAAATGAAAAGCTGGCTCCACATTGTAGGTATTGGTGAAGATGGCCTGGAAGGGCTAGCTCCCGCTACTCGAGCAGTCGTAAAAAGTGCAGAGGTGATTGTCGGTGGTGAAAGACATCACCGGCTTTCCGGTGATGTTTTTGGGGAGAGGGTTAAATGGCCCAGTCCCTTCGATGCTTTGATTGAAAAACTGCGCGCACTGCGCGGAAGGACTGTAGTGGTTTTGGCCACTGGAGACCCTCTTTGGTTTTCAATTGGAGCAAGAATTGGGCGTGCTATTGACCCCGTAGAGATTACCTATCATCCGCAGCTTAGCGCGTTTCAACTTGCAGCAGCCCGAATGGGTTGGTCTATGGCTGATGTTGAAACATTAACTGTCCACGGCCGGCCTGTAGAGCAGATGATTGCTTTTATTCAACCTGAACAGCGTTTATTAATATTGACAACAGGGGATCAAACGCCAGGCGAAATTGCTAATTTCTTAACTACGCGTGGATTTGGACAATCAAAACTGACAGTTTTGGCCGCAATGGGTGGGAATAACGAGCAGATTTTTAACGGTCATGCTGAAACCTGGGACCACGAGGTTCCATCCTTTAATACTTTGGCAGTGGAATGTATCGCAGCTCCCGATGCGGCACTACTGCCCAGGGTACCAGGTTTGCCTGATGATTTTTTTGAACATGACGGGACTATGACCAAGCGAGAGGTGCGCGCGCTAACAATTGCAAAGCTAATGCCGATGCGCGGTGCCTTGCTTTGGGATATTGGTGCGGGATGTGGATCTGTTGCAGTCGAATGGATGCGAGCTGCGCGTGATGCGCAAGCTATTGGCATTGAGCCGAGGGCGGACCGAAGATTGATGGCTAGCAAAAACGCACTTTCTCTTGGAACTCCACAGCTTCAACTAGTTGATGGATCAGCCCCACTGGCTTTGATTGAATTGCCTCCGCCAGATGCTGTATTTGTTGGTGGCGGATTAACCAATGAAGTTTTTGACTCTGCTTGGGCTGCGCTTAAACCCTTGGGTCGCTTTGTCGCTAATGCCGTGACACTCGAAAGTGAAAAGATTTTAATGGAATTGCTAGAAAAACACGGTGGTGAGTTGTCGCGCTTGGCGGTAAGTCGCGCTGAACCAGTCGGTCAATATCATGGATGGCGTTCTTTTATGTCAGTTACCCAATGGAGCATTGTAAAGCGATGAGGGGCATTCTTTATGGTGTGGGGCTTGGCCCTGGTGATCCAGATTTGATTACAATTAAAGCTAGCCGTCTAATTTCAGCAGCCCGAGTGATTGCTTATCCAAGTCTTTCTGGTGGAGAAAGCTTTGCCCGGTCTATTGCCGCTAATTTAATTACTTCGGGTGTTGAAGAGATAGTTATGGACGTTCCTATGAGCGTCGAGAGGGGTCCGGCCCAAGCCGCTTATGATGTTGGAGCTAAACAGATTGAGGCTGCTTTGTTGGGTGGTAAAAATGTAGTTTATCTATGTGAGGGCGACCCCTTTTTCTATGGTAGTTTTATGTATATTTATGCCCGCCTTGTAGAAAATTATCAGGTCGAAGTTGTGCCTGGGGTAACCTCAGTAACTGCATGTGCAGCGCGGGCTGGTAAACCACTGGCGGCACGAAATGAACGGCTGACAGTGCTGCCTGGTCCGTTATCTACTAATGAGTTGCGAGTGCGTATTGAAGGTGCTGAAAGTGTCGCCATAATGAAAGTTGGGCGTCATATGAATAAAATCCGCAGTGTCATTGCTGATCTTGGGCTTACCGCGCAAGCCATGTATATTGAGAGGGCCAGCTTGCCTGATGAGCTGGTTTGCAATCTTCAAAATGCTCCGGAAAAGGCACCTTACTTTTCAATGATTATAATTACGAAGGGGGCTGATCCATGGCTGTGACGCCTGCGATTATAGCATTGAATGCCTCAGGGATAGAGACAGCAAAAAAACTAGCTGTTGCCCTTGGAGCGAAGGTACACGGCCGAGAGGGTCGGGTACTGGAAGCGGATGTCTGGTTTGGGAATGCCTTGGACCATGTTAGGGATCTTTTTGCAGCGGGTGTGCCAATTGTAGGAGTTTGTGCAAGTGGAATTTTAATTCGGGCGGTGGCACCTTTGTTGAATGATAAAACAGCTGAGGCGCCTGTCGTGTCTATTTCTGACAATGGTGGCGTTGTCGTCCCACTTTTGGGTGGGCACCATGGCGCTAATCGTTTGGCACGCGACATAGCAAAGGCGCTTGGGGCAAAGGCAGCGGTTACTACTGCGGGCGATGTTTCGCTTGGGGTATCTTTGGATGAGCCACCAAGCGGTTGGACTTTGGTGAATCGCGAGGATGCGAAGGAGGTGGTGTCAGTATTACTGGCTGGAGGCGGTGCTTTAATCTTAGGTGATGAACGGGCGGACTGGTTGAATGATTTACCTGAGGGCGAGTCAATTCAAATAACCTGTTCTACCTTAGCCCAAAATGATTTGGGGCCCAGGCATCTTCAGTTTTCGCCTCAGCGCATCACGGTTGGCGTGGGTTGTGCTCGGAATTGTCCACCCGAAGAACTAGTTGACCTAGTGCGTTCTGTTTTAAACGAAGCTGGGGTTTGCGACGCCGCAATACATTCTGTAAATACAATTAGTCTAAAGGCTGATGAGCCAGCAATTCTTGACTTAGCAAAAACTTTAAATTCACCATTACGGCTTTTTTCATCATCAGAGCTCGAGATGGAGACATCGCGGTTAGCTACGCCGTCAGAGGTAGTTTTTGCAGAAGTGGGATGCCACGGTGTAGCAGAGGCGGCTGCTTTGGCGCAAATTGGTGATCTGGGTGAGCTTTGGTTCAAGAAACGTAAGAGTGCGAATGCAACTGTGGCTCTTTGCCTACACCAAAAGCCTTTGACTGAGTTACGTGGCGCTGCCCGTGGAAAGCTATCTGTTGTTGGTATTGGCCCAGGTCAGGCTGCTTGGCGTACGCCTGAGGTATCGCGGCTTATTGCCGACGCAGAGGAGCTGGTTGGATACGGCCTCTATATTGATTTGCTAGGACCGCTGGCAGCCGGAAAAATTCGTTCAGATTTTCCCCTAGGTGGTGAGGAAGCTCGATGTCGTTATGCGTTGGAGCAGGCAGGAAAAGGTAAAAATGTGGCATTGGTTTGTTCAGGAGATGCCGGAATTTATGCTATGGGGGCCTTAGTTTTTGAGTTGTTAGATAGGAGCCCAGATCATTTGGGAGTTAGTGATGCAGCCCGTCGAATTGAGGTGATTTGTTCACCTGGTGTCTCTGCGTTGCAGGCAGCTGCAGCTCGGGGTGGAGCCCCGCTAGGTCATGATTTTTGCACAATATCTCTTTCAGACCTGCTTACTCCGCGCCAAGATATATTACGTCGTCTCCAAGCCGCGGCTGAGGGAGATTTTGTGATTGCCCTGTATAACCCGGTCTCCAAAACACGTCGTACATTAATGGCTGAGGCTCGTGATATTTTATTGAAATACCGATCCGTAGATACGCCAGTGATGTTGGCGAGTTCACTCGGCCGGCCCGAAGAGTCTGTTCGGTATCGCAGGTTGAAAGACCTGCAAGTTGATGAGGTCGATATGTTGACTGTGGTTTTAATTGGTTCGTCAAATTCAAAATTGACGCAGTTGGGTGAAGGGCTACGCATGTTTACACCACGCGGATACGCGCGGAAAATAGATGGTGATTTAGCTACTGTTGGAGATGAAAAAAAAGCATGAAAGTATTTTTCATAGGTGCAGGCCCAGGTGACCCCGAATTACTAACGCTGAAAGCAGCTCGTATTATTGGCCAGTGTTCAGTGTGTCTTTATGCTGGATCTTTAGTGCCTGTTGAGGTTGTTGACTGTGCACCTGAAAATGCGCGTGTAGTTGATACAGCACCACTAACTTTAAATGAAACGCATGCTGAGATTATGCAAGCGCATGCTAAAGGGCAGGACGTGGCCCGTGTGCATTCGGGAGACCCCTCGCTATATGGAGCGATTGCTGAGCAAATTCGTCTCCTGCGGGCCGATGGCATTGAATATGAAATAATCCCTGGTGTTCCAGCTTATGCCGCAGTCGCTGCAGCCCTGAAGCAGGAGTTAACTATTCCTGAAGTAGCACAATCTATAGTTCTGACTCGGATGTCCATGAAGTCAACTTCAATGCCAGCAGGTGAGACACTCCAAAACTTTGCGATCTCTGGTACGACACTAGCAATCCATCTTGCTATTAGAAACCTACGAGAAATTGAAAGAGTTTTGGTACCACATTACGGTGCCGATTGCCCGGTTGTCGTCGCATATCGGGCCAGCTGGCCCGACCAGATTATAATTAGGGGCACTTTAGGCGATATACGCAAAAAGGTGCGGGCTGCTAAAATTACTCGTACCGCTTTGATTTTATTAGGGCCTGCACTCAAAGAGCAACAAGATTTTGTGAATTCTGCTCTTTATGACCCTAATATGGAGCATGTTCTCAGAAATAGAAAAACCCCGTCAGTGAGCGATAATTAAAACATTTCGGAGTTACCTTGACGTTGTTTTAATTTATGACCAAATCTTGGCTCGGGGAGACATTAATGACAACATTTTTGCCAAAAGAAGTTGCAGAAGGTTTAGAATCTGCTCGGAAGTATAGACTCCGTAAAAAGAGTAGACTGCGTATTCGTGTGGGTTTGGAAACCCTGACAGTTTTAAAGTATTGGGGCGACGGCTTTTCTATCGACTTAGATGATGCACCCCAGTTGCGTGGATTGGTGGACTTGTATGATGGTGGTAAGCATCTGTATCAGTGTTTGATAGTTGCGTCGGAAGAGGATGCTGGGGAGATGAAGTACGAGTTTAAACGCAACACCCGAGCTGAAGACCAAGCTCCGCTAGATTTTGAGCAGGCTTCAGATGCTCCTGTAGCTCTGATTGGTCATAACTGAGTAACGCTTTAACCAGAGCAAAAAACTATTGTAGATCCTTAAATGCCGTCTGTATCTTTGCCACTGCTAATTCTATATTTGCGCGAGTTGTTCCGATGTTGAAGCGTAAGAATTGTTCACCGCCACTTCCAAAAGTTGGACCGTGATTGACAGCAATTTTGGCAGAATTTTCAACCCGAGCAGTAAAATCTTCTTTGGTCATTCCGGTTCTAGAAAAATCGACCCACGCCAAATAGGTAGCTTCAAGCTGCATTGATTTAAGTCCAGGGATAGCGTTGATGCCCGCATCAAACAATTTACGGTTACCGTCTAAATATTTAACGAGTGCGTCCAACCAGGCGGCGCCACCCTCCGAGTAGGCTGCGGTGGCCATGTGTAGACCAAATGCGTTGGGGGAAGAACCAAGTGCTGTCATTCTCTTTGCAAACCGGTCTCGAAGGCCTGGGCTTTCAATAATTACGTTGCCCACATGTCCACCTGCAATATTAAATGTTTTAGTGGTAGCAGTCATCATTATTAGCTGGTCTTTAATTCCCTCTATAAGTGCCATTGGGGTGTGTTTTATACCGAATGTTAGATCATGATGGATCTCGTCGCTAACTAAGATTAGATCATGTCGACGCACAAAAGCAGCCAGTCGTTCCAGTTCGGCGCGGGTCCAAACGCGACCACCAGGGTTATGTGGTGAACAAAGCACTACCATCCTAGCATTTGTAGGAATTATCGCATCATAAGTGTCAAAGTCCATTTCGTAACGACCATCATTGTTAACTAATTCCATTTCCACGACTTGCCTATTATTTGCGATAATCACTTTGGCAAAGGAATGGTAAACAGGTGTAAATAAGATCACACCGTCGCCAGGATCTGTGAAGGTGTCGATACACATCGCAGTACCGTTAACCAATCCATGAGTGGTGAAAATAGTTGAACGAGGCACATCCCAACCATGGCGATGCTTCATCCACCATTGAATGGAGTCTAAGTAGTCATTTTGATCTCCAAAGTAGCCATAAACCCCATGTGCCAGCATATTGGATAAAGCATCTTGAACAACTTGAGGTGGTCGAAAATCCATATCGGCAATCCACATCGGAATACCGTCATTTGCCGAAACCCCGTATCGGGTTTCCATGGAATCCCACTTTTCAGAATGGGTACTGCGTCGATCTATGCTCTCATCAAAGTCCATAATTTTTCCATAAATTTATGTGAAACTTAAATAACTTTTGACTGTACTTAAGCTGATAGTCACTCTTTGTCTGTAGACCTAAAGGTAATTTTTTAACAAATTTTCAGATTAGCTTGTTGTATGAGGGACCTTGAAAAAAAAGTGCTATCAAGGAATTGCGATTGGGTCGTGCATTGAATAATAACTTAATATGACTTTACGCACTATACTGATCCATCCTGACCCTCGTTTAAAAAAGAAAGCTGCCTCGTTAAGTAAGGTTACTTCTGAAATTAAGCGTTTGGCTGACGATATGCTGGAAACAATGTACGCTGCTCCGGGTATTGGGCTCGCTGCGCCGCAGATAGGGGTAATGAGTCGATTGTTTGTAATGGATTGTGTCAAGGAAGAGGGGGCGACACCGCGCCCAATGGTTCTGTTAAACCCTGAAACTGTATGGAGCTCAGAAGATACCAATACTTATGAGGAGGGATGTCTTTCCATCCCTGAACAGTATGGTGATGTAGAGCGTCCAACGACTGTAGAAATGCGATGGCTGGGACTGGATGGTGAATTTCATCAACAACGTTTTCAGGGACTATGGGCCACCTGTGCGCAACATGAATTAGATCATTTGAACGGCAAACTGTTTATTGATTATCTGAAACCATTGCGTCGACAGTTGATTACACGAAAAATGCAAAAACTAAAAAGAGAACAGGCGCGCTCATGACCCGTAAAATCGTGCCGTGGCCGCATCCATGCCTAAAGATTAGGGCTAAACATGTCACTAAAGTTACTTCTAAAATTCTACAATTATGGAGTGATATGATTACTATTATGGAGGAGATGCCAGGTGTTGGCTTAGCAGCGCCGCAGCTGGGCATAGGCCTAAGTTTGGCTGTTGTGGATGCCTCCTTAGAACGTGGTCAAGTAATTCGTATGGCTAACCCCGAAGTCTTGCATGCATCTCAAAAAATTGAAGTTGGCGAGGAGGCGAGCCCCAACTTGGCATACGTGTCTTCAGAAATTAAACGCCCCCGTGGTATTACTGTCCGTTATTTAAATGAGTTTGGTGTAATTCAAGAGAGAGATTTGGTTGGACTTTGGGCGCGTTCGACATTGCACCAGATTGATCATCTTAATGGACGCATGTATTTTGATAATTTATCCAAGCTAAAAAGGGGAATGCTTATTAAAAAAGCAGAAAAGTTATGCGCATAGTTTTTATGGGCACTCCAGAATTTTCTGTGCCTGCGTTGGAAGCTTTGGCGGCTTCTGGACATGACATAACAGCGGTTTATAGTCAGCCTCCACGAAAGGGAGGGCGCGGACAAAAGTTGCGCCCGTCGCCGGTACACCAGTTAGCTGATAAGCTTGGGTGGCCGGTCTTCACCCCCATTAATTTTAAAAATTTGACAGATATTGAAACCTTCGCAGCTCATAGCGCAGATGTTGCAGTGGTGGTTGCCTATGGCCTGTTACTACCCCAGGCGCTACTCAGGTTGCCAGTGTATGGGTGTTTAAATATTCATGCCAGCCTTTTACCAAGGTGGCGTGGCGCGGCGCCAATCAATCGTGCAATTATGGCTGGTGATAGTCGAACCGGTGTCTGCATTATGGATATGGATGCGGGGTTAGATACCGGTCCTATACGGCATTGCAGAGATTTAGATATTGGTGTTACTGAGACATTTGCTCAATTACATGATCGGTTAGCAGTGTTGGGGGCGAAAGCAATCGTTGATGTTTTGGAAGATTTAAGTGGTTACCCTGCCGTCAAACAGGACAATAATGGGACTTGCTACGCGAAAAAAATTGATAAATCCGAAGCTCGGATAGACTGGAGTAAGCCTAATTCTGAGGTTGATCGTCAAATTCGGGGCTTGTCCCCATTTCCAGGTGCATGGTGTATGATGAGCGATCGGAGGTTGAAGATACTTTCCTCAATTCCTAGTGACGGTTCTGGTGTTCCAGGGGAAGTTCTTGGGGGAACTGAAATCGCTTGTGGAAGTGGATCTATCACAGTCCTTGAGATGCAAATTTCAGGAAGAAAGGCACAGAGTGCCAGTGTTTTTTTGCAAGGTAATAATATCTCCCAGCGCCTGGAATGACTAGATCACTTTAAAATTTATACGGGGCCATTCCAGCGCGCGCAAGTTCATCTGCTAGCTCATTCTCTGGATGGCCGGCGTGACCTTTTACCCACTCCCATATTACATCGTGTTGGCGCTGTACTGAATCAAGTTTTTTCCAAAGATCTTCGTTCTTAACTGGCTTTTTAGCTGCAGTTAACCAGCCATTTTTTTTCCATCCAGATATCCATTTAGTTACTCCATCTTTGACGTAAACGCTGTCTGTCACAATAGTAATTTTGGAGTGTTGGGTTAGCGCATCTAGTGCTGAAATAGCAGCCATCAATTCCATGCGATTATTTGTTGTGTCAGCGGCCCCACCATTTAATTCACGTTGTTTTGTTATTTTTAAGCCTGATTTAGCTTGCAAAACTACACCCCAACCGCCTGGTCCTGGATTTCCGCTACAAGCGCCATCGGTATAAGCAATCAGACTATGCATATGCTTTTATCATCACGAATGGCTCCACTTCACCAGCTAGGCCCATCTCTTTGCCCTCTTTCTTGTAGTCCAGCGTGAAGCCTGCCGTTACCAGAATTTCCGTCAATTCCTCAACTGAATAATACGTATAAAATCTTCCAAGAGCATCACGCTTCTCACCAGTACCAACTTTCATTCCAAGGTGAAAAATACCTCCCTGGAACAAAGCGTCATGGCAAGATTTAATATGGGTTATAAAATCAGAACGTTTAGCATGTAAAAGAGAAAAATTTGCATAGATACCGTCATAAGTTGGATGATTAGGTAGATCATGAAACGTTGCTTTCCAAGTAGTCACTTTTAAATATTTTTTGGTTGCATCTACCATTTCCTGGCTGCCATCAATCGCATCTACTTTGAGGCCGCATTGGGCCATTTCTGCTGCTGCGCCACCAGGGCCACAACCTAAATCTAGTACCCTTCCACCACTAGGGACAGCTTGAATGAAAGCCAAAAGGGATTTACTGGGTGGCGCCTCAGTAAGTTTAATATAATCATTAATTTTTTCATCATAAACGGCGAGAGTTTGATTATCTGTCATAATTTTCTTATATACTCATTTAGAAAAATTCATAACTATACAGGTTTTAGAGGTGTTCTATCATCTAGCTGCTCTAAATTTTATTATCCAACTTCTCGCAGAATACGTGGGATCTTAAAATCTACATTTTCTTTTGCAGTCTCGACATATTCAACGTTAACATCATAATGATTTGAAAAAGCTTCAACCACCTCCTGTATTAAAATATCTGGAGCAGAGGCTCCAGCTGTAATACCAATACTCTTAATACTTTTTAAGGCTCGCCAATCAATGTCTTTTGCTCGTTGAACTAGCTGAGAATATTTACAACCTGCTCTTGAGGCAACCTCCACAAGTCTTTTTGAGTTGGATGAATTTGGGGCCCCTACCACCAGTAATGCGTCTGAGAGCGGCGCAATTGCTTTTACCGCTTCCTGCCTGTTCGTCGTAGCATAGCAAATATCTTCCTTGTGAGGTCCCACAATTTCTGGAAAACGGACCTTCAATGCTGCAACAATTTCACTGGTGTCATCCACTGAAAGAGTGGTTTGAGTTATGTAGGCCAATTGCATTGGATCTCGTACTTCTACCTGAATCACGTCCGCTTCTGTTTCTACTAGGAGGACCTCGCCGTCAGGTAATTGCCCCATGGTTCCAATAGTTTCTGGATGTCCGGCATGACCAATCATAATCATTTGTAAGCCATTCTGATTGTGACGGTCAGCTTCGATATGGACTTTACTTACTAATGGACAAGTTGCGTCTACGAACACCATGTTTCGAGCTTGTGCAGCGCTAGGGACTGATTTTGGTACACCATGTGCCGAAAATATGACGGGGCGATCATCGGGGCATTGATCTAGTTCCTTGACAAAAATAGCGCCTTTATCACGCAGACTATCTACCACAAATTTATTATGAACAATCTCGTGACGGACGTATACTGGGGCCCCCCATTTTTGCAGTGCCATCTCAACAATCTTTATTGCTCGATCCACGCCTGCGCAAAAACCCCGAGGTGCCGCCAGGTAAAGTTGTAGTGCAGGCTTATTCATAGTTGGCATCCTTTGACGTATTGTCTAAAGTCGTTAGGTCCGACCGTCTAGCCTGCTTTTGGTTCAAGTATATTCCAATACATTTTTTCAATCTATTGAATTTTTCTGTTTGAAGGGCGGCGAATTCTATCACGTAATTCTTTCAATTCGATAAAGTTATCGCATTGTCGCCTTAGTTCATCTGCAATCATAGATGGTTGGCATTGGTTTGTGGATACCACAGACACCCTGACTCCTTGTCGCTGAAGCGATTCAACCATTGGTCTAAAATCGCCGTCTCCTGAAAATAATACAATGTGGTCAACATGAGGCGCTAGCTCAATTGCATCAACGGTTAGCTCTATATCCATATTACCTTTAATTTTGGGGTTGCCTTGGCTATCAGTGAATTCTTTTGCGGACTTAGTGACCAAAGTGAAGCCGTTGTAAGTCAACCAATCCACTAGCGGCTTAATCAAGGAATTTTCGTCATTTTCCATCAATGCTGTGTAATAATAGGCTCTCAACAACTTGCCATGATTTAAAAACTCTTCACGAAGAAGTTTGAAATCAATTTCAAAATCTAATGATTTTGCAGCAGCATGCAGATTTGCCCCGTCAATAAATAGCGCCAAACGTTCATCCTGGTAGAACATACTTCAAACCTTTATATGTACATTTTTGTTTTAAAGTTTTAATAAGTGAGGAGTCTAATTTAAAATAAATTGGTTATGTGCGAAGTAATTTGTAATATAAATACTGTAAATGGCTGAGATGCAAAACACTAAAAGTGAGCTGTCGAAAGTACTAATTGCTCTTGGTGGAAATTTAACCTCCGAATTAGGGCCTCCCCTTACAACTTTAAAATTTGCGCTTGCGATGATCCGAATGCGGACAGGCAGATTATTATCCGCTAGCAGGTTTTTTAAAACACCATGTTTTCCTGTTGGGCATGGTCCTGATTACATCAATGCTGTGGCTATGTTTGATTTTGGAGGCCATCCAAAGAATCTTTTAGATATTTTGCACGAAATTGAAACTATTTTTGGCCGAAGGCGTGATAGCCGCTGGGGCGGTCGTGTGTTAGATTTAGATTTGCTAGCGTGTGGAAATCAAATTTATCCAAGTTTAAAAAAATATACGAAATGGCGTGACCTGCCGATGTCAGATCAGCTTAAACAGGCCCCTAATGAAATGATCTTGCCACATCCTCGAATTCAGGACAGAAGCTTTGTCTTGGCGCCGCTAATTGATATTGTTCCGAAATGGCGTCACCCGATATCTGGTCTAACAGTCATTGAAATGTATGCTGATTTGCCCGAGTACTATCGTCAAGACATATCCCCTGTTGTGTAACAGTAAATCCATTTTTGACTATTGCTTTTTTGTGGGTTCGCTCATACATAGCTAACTTGATTTATTGTGTGGGAGATTGATATGGCGCGTATTACAGTTGAAGACTGTGTAGACAAAGTTTCAAATCGATTTGATTTAGTGATGTTAGCGGCTCATAGAGCGCGCGAAATCTCGAGTGGATCACCCGTAACTGTAGAGAGAGATAACGATAAAAACCCTGTGGTTTCCCTTCGTGAAATAGCAGATGAAACACAAATGGTTGAAGACCTGAGAGAGCGCTTGATCGAAAGTAATCAGACTCAAATTGAGGTTGATGAACCTGAAGAAGACTCTATGGCTCTTTTAATGGGTGGTGAGCCTGACAAGCCGGCTGACGACGAACTCAATGATGAGAAACTTCTACGTGCCCTAATGGAAGCCCAGGGCAAACCCTAAGGTAATGGGTTAATGATCACTGCTGATGATCTAATCGGTCAGATTCGTGCTTATAACCCGTCAACCAATGCTAAATCTATACGTGAGGCATACTATTTTTGCCGTGATATGCATGAAGGGCAACTGCGTCGCTCGGGAGAATTATATTATACCCACCCGGTTGAGGTTGCTAGTCTATTAGCAGGTCAATACCTGGACGATGCCTCAATAATTACGGCCCTTTTACATGACACCATTGAAGACACCAAGGCTAGCTTTGGTGATATCGAGCGGCTTTTTAATCGTGAAATAGCAGAACTAGTTGATGGAGTTACCAAACTCACAAATCTCCAACTTTCTTCTACAGTTACAAAACAGGCTGAGAATTTTCGAAAACTAATTATGGCAACGTCGAAAGACGTTAGAGTAACTTTGGTAAAGCTTGCTGATAGATTGCACAATATGCGTACCATTCGTGCCATGACACCCACTAAACAAGAACAAAAAGCTCGAGAGACCATGGATATATATGCGCCGTTAGCTGGCCGTATGGGTATGCATTGGCTTCGTGAAGAGCTGGAAGATTTATCGTTTCAAGTTTTAAACCCTGAAGGACGTCAGTCAATTATCAGAAGGTTCATAAAACTCCAAAATGAAACAGATGATGTGGTGGAAAAAATTAATGCTGATCTTCTACATGAGATGGCTAAAGCTAATATTGCAGTAGAGGTTTATGGCAGAGCAAAAAAGCCTTATTCGATTTGGAGGAAAATGCAGACCAAACAGCTGTCTTTTTCACGTTTGTCTGACATTTATGGTTTTCGGGTTATTGTTGAAAATGAAACAGATTGCTATCGTGCGTTGGGCCTCATTCATCAAAGATGGCACTCTGTTCCTGGGCGATTTAAGGATTACATAAGTCAGCCCAAGTCAAATGGATATCGTAGTATTCACACGACAGTTTCTGGGCGTAATGCACGACGGGTAGAGGTACAAATTCGGACGAAAGCGATGCATCAGGTTGCTGAAAAGGGAGCCGCTGCAACTTGGTCTTATAGAGACGGTGAGCGGGTAAAAAATCCGTTTGCTCTTGATCCGTCGGATTGGATAGCCTCCTTAACTGAACGTTTTAGTTCCGAGGGTGATCACGGAGAATTTTTAGAAGCAGTGAAACTAGAGTTGTACACGGATCAGGTATTTTGTTTCACTCCGAAAGGAGAAGTGATTAAGTTACCGCGTGGGGCAACACCTATCGATTTTGCATACGCAATTCATACTAGAATTGGATCTGCATGCGTTTCCGCAAAAGTTGATGGAATACGCGTTCCGCTTTGGACTCGCTTACGTAATGGTCAATCTGTTCAGATTGTTACGGCAGAAGGACAAACACCGCCAGCAAACTGGATTGATATAGCTGCTACAGGTCGAGCTAAAACGGCTATCAGGCGAAGCCTGAGGGAGGCTGATCGAGAAAAATTTATTAACTTAGGGCGTGAATTTGCTCGGGTAGCCTTTGAAAATGTCAATAAAAAGGCTACAGACCGGGCCTTAAGTACAGCGGCAAAGCACTTTGGCCTCCCTAGCGCTGAAGAACTTCTAGCGCGACTTGGAAGTGCAGAAATTGCTGCTCGAGAGGTGGTTTCTGAACTTTACCCTGATCTCAAAATACATGGTGTAAATGAGGTAGACTCAGCGCGTTCAGTTATTGGTCTGGGGTCTGATCAGAAATTTGACCATGCTGATTGCTGTCATCCGTTGCCGGGCGAACGGATTGTCGGGATTACATTTCGTGGCCAAGGTGTCGTTGTTCACACCATCGATTGTAATAATCTCCAGCATTATGAGAAACAAATGGATCGTTGGTTGGATTTACATTGGCGAGATGGCCAGCATGCTGCAACTCATCTAGTGCGCATTCAAATTACAATACTTAATGGAGCTGGCGTGATGGGGCGAATTTGCACTTTGATTGGTGATCAAAGTGCAAACATTGCAGATATGCATTTTGTCGACCGCAAACCAGACTATTTTAAATTAATAATAGATTTAGAATTGCGTGACGTTTCGCAATTGCACATGGTACTAACTGCGTTAGAAGCAGAAAATGATGTGGCGGAGGTTTGTCGACATCGTGATCCAGATTTGGGCATAGACATTGCTTCTTTCAACGATGAGTAGGACAAGATTTGGTTTTTAGGCGCCGCGATAGACGTGGGGTAGGGAGAGCTGTTTGGGAAGGTTTCTATCCAAAGGGTGGGTGGAGCCGTGCCTACTTATACGTTAAACATCGTGTAACGCGCCTGCCAGGCACTCCGGAGGAGATTGCACGTGGCATAGCTGTTGGAGTTTTTGTAGCAGTTAGCCCATTTTATGGTCTTCATTTTGTTTTAGCAGCCCTCTTGGCGTTATTTCTCAGGGCGAACATTCTCGCATCCCTATTGGGCACATTTTTTGGTAACCCCTTAACTTATATCCCAATTGGAGTTGCATCTTTGAGCGTTGGTAATGTTATGTTGGGTGTAAGATCAGAAAATAACTTACAAGACGGGTTTGGTGTTATGTTTGCCCAGGCGATGCGAGAGTTATGGTACAACTTTAAATCTTTATTCACTTCTAATATCGGCGATTGGACTTATTTAGCTGAATTTTGGGACACGATTTTTTTTCCATGGCTTGTGGGTGGAGTACCATTAGGTTTGGGCGCTGGAATTTTGACTTATTATCTATCTGTTCCCACAATTAGGGCCTATAAAAACAGACGGAAAGGTCGTCTGGCGGCTAAGCTAATAGAGCTTCGGCAAAAAACAAAGCTTAAATAAGCTAAAAATTTGAGTATTAACTGATTAAAAAAGAGAGAATATAATGATGAATCGCCAACGTCTTGGTGTTAATATTGACCATGTCGCAACTATACGAAATGCGCGAGGGGGTATGTATCCAGATCCTGTCCGTGCGGCATTGATGGCTCAAATTGCTGGTGCTGATGGTATAACTGCGCACTTACGTGAGGATCGACGTCACATTCGGGACGAAGATATTGAAGCTTTAGTCGCGGCACTTACAATACCACTTAACTTTGAAATGGCCTCCACCTCAGAGATGCAAGAAATTGCACTTAGGTTTCGCCCACATGCAATATGCATAGTACCGGAAAAACGAGAAGAACGAACAACAGAAGGTGGATTAGAAGTAGCTAATGACAAGAACCGATTGTCTGATTTCATTAAGCCATTATTAGATGTGGGCTGCCGTGTATCGCTTTTTGTAGAGCCTGATGAGCTTCAACTTGAAGCGAGTGCTGAAATAGGGGCCACTGTAGTGGAGCTGCATACGGGCGCTTATTGCGATTACCATGCAGAAGGCAGTAATAGGTCTGCGCTAGATGAATTAGCCCGAATTTCCCGCTGTTCTGTTTTTGCTAACAACCTAGGACTTGAGGTGCATGCTGGGCATGGACTAACTTTTGAAAATGTTTCATCGATAGCGTCAATTCCACAAGTTATGGAGTTAAATATTGGCCATTTTTTAATTGGCGAGTCGGTTTTTACAGGCTTGGACAATGCTATAAGTAAAATGCGTGGGCTAATGGTAGAAGCGCGCCTATGATTTTGGGTATTGGCAGTGATTTAGCAAATATTGAGCGGATCCAAGGCACCTTGGATCGTTTTGGCACGCGTTTCAAAAATAGAGTATTTACTGAGGTAGAGCAGAAAAAAGCTGGGTCCCGGAAAGATATAGCGGGTACCTATGCCAAGCGATGGGCAGCTAAAGAGGCTTGTTCAAAGGCGCTGGGTACAGGGCTTGCAATGGGTATTAGTTGGAAAGATATGAGTGTCACCAATATGAAAAGTGGGCAACCGCTGATGAAGGTTACTGGTTGGGCAAAAGAAAGATTGGCTCAGATGACCCCTAAGGGCCATGTTGCTGTTATCCACTGCACCCTCACTGATGACCACCCCTGGGCACAGGCTTTTATCGTTATTGAAGCGCTACCGAGTGCACATAGTGCCGATTCATCTCCAACTTGACTCTGCGTAATAACGACATCACATAGCCGATAGCGGGTTCTGAGGATAGTATGGCCAAAACTGATGATAAGTCTTTCGCTGCGAGCGTTTTCGAAACAATTAAAACTGTGGCTTACGCTCTTTTAATTGCTGGTTTATTTCGTACTTTATTTTTTCAACCCTTTTGGATTCCATCAGGGTCAATGAAGGATACTCTTCTTATTGGGGATTTTTTATTTGTTAATAAGATGGCCTATGGATATTCTTATGCTTCGTGCCCAAAAGTTCAGATCTCTCAATTTGGAATAAATTTGGATGCTGACGACTTCTGTGGTTTTTTAAAGGGCCGGTCCGATCGCATTTTTGGGGGCAAACCCGAACGTGGGGATGTCGTTGTTTTTAGGCACCCAGTTTCTGGTACCGACTATATAAAACGGGTAATTGGCCTACCTGGTGATACAGTTCAAATGAAAGCTAGCAGATTATTTATAAATGGTGTGATGACAAAAACAAATATGACAGAAGATTTTATTGAGGTTTATGAGCGTCAGGGTTCTCAGGGAAATCGACCAATCTGTTCTAATGGGGTTGTTGGATTAGGTGGTAGCTGCATTAAAAAAAGATATATCGAGACCCTTCCTAATGGAGTTTCTTATGGCATTTTGGATACGGTGGACCAGGATGATTTGAAATTAGGTGGGCGGCTAAATTTGGATTCAACCAAGGTTTATTCAGTACCCAAGGGCCATTTTTTCTTTATGGGTGACAACCGAGATAATTCTTCCGATAGCCGGGTCCCTCAATCTTTGGGAGGGGTAGGTTTTGTGCCTATGGAGGATATTGTGGGTAGAGCAGATCGCATACTCTTTTCGTCAGCTGGCCAATCGATGCTGGCCTTTTGGACCTGGCGTAGTAATCGTTATTTTAAGGCTGTGAATTAAATGTTTACTGTATGCAGCTCTATTTATGATTAAGTTATCTAATGACCTGAGACAGTTTTGTGCTGATATCGGCTACAATTTTAAAGACCCCAGTTTATTAATCACGGCGCTAACTCATTCTAGTGTATCTTCATCAACCCGCTCGGATAATGAGCGGTTAGAGTTTCTGGGGGATCGAGTATTGGGCCTCGTTATGGCCCAAGCTTTGCTTGATGCTGATAACGAGGCAAGTGAGGGTCAGTTGGCTCCACGTTTTAATGCATTGGTGCGAAAAGAAACCTGCGCTGATGTTGGTCGTGCCATTAAAATTGGAGAAAAACTTAAATTAGGACGTTCTGAGATGATTAGTGGTGGTCGCAGAAAAGAAGCGTTGCTTGGTGATGCAATGGAAGCTTTAATTGCAGCTGTTTACTGTGATGGAGGTTTTTTAAAGGCCCAAGATCTTATTCTCAAACTTTGGGGTTCCAGAGTTTCATCAGTAAAAGGTGATGCGAGGGATCCCAAAACTACCCTCCAGGAATTGGTACAAGCGCGAAAAGGCTCACCTCCTAAATATGTTGAAATTTCCCGTTCTGGACCTGATCACGCACCAGTTTTTCTGATAGAGGTGCAACTTCATTCTGGTGAGGTGGCACAAGCTGAGGCTGGATCTAAAAGGCAAGCTGAACAAGCTGCTGCACAAAAAATGCTGGAGAATTTAGAAAAATGAGTACTCGTGCTGGATTTGTTGCCCTGATTGGTGAGCCTAATGTAGGAAAATCAACTTTGCTTAATTGGATGGTTGGTGCAAAAGTTTCTATTGTTACGCATAAAGTACAAACTACTCGCGCCCGTATTCGTGGAGTAGCGCTCGAAGGAGAAGCGCAAATTGTATTTGTAGATACACCTGGCATTTTTCGTCCTAAACGACGCTTGGACCGTGCTATGGTTAAGTCAGCTTGGGGTGGGGCTGCAGATGCTGATCTTACCGTACTGCTCATAGAAGCGCATCGTGGAAAGACAGAAGGTGTGGACGCGATTATGGAAGCGTTGAAAGATTTACCTGAGACTAAAGCTATTGCGCTAGCTATTAATAAAATTGACAAAGTGCATGCTGAAGAACTCCTAGCACTAACAAAAACAATGAATGAAGCTTTTCGGTTTGTTGAAACTTTCTTGATATCTGCTGAGAAGGGTCACGGATGTGGCGCACTTAAAAGCTGGCTTGCCGGAATATTACCAGAGGGCCCGTGGCTGTATCCCGAGGATCAAATCGCAGATTTACCTTTGCGCATGTTAGCTGCAGAAACCACACGTGAAAAATTGACACTGCGGCTCCACCAAGAGTTACCTTATCAGTTAACCGTTGAGACTGAGGCGTGGGAAGAGCGTAAAGACGGATCTTGCAGGATTGATCAGTTGATTTATGTAATGCGAGATGGCCATAAGGGGATTGTTTTGGGCAAGGGAGGAGAGGCCATCAAAGCTGTTTCCACCCAAGCCCGTGCTGAGCTAGAAGTATTCTTAGGCCGCAGGGTGCACCTGTTTTTAAAAGTAAAAGTACGGCCTAACTGGCTGGAGGAAAAAGAACGTTATATGGAAATGGGCCTAGATTTCCGCGATGGGAATACATGATCCGCCTTGCCAGTGATGTCTGGGTGTCCGCTTATCTAACTCGTTTACGATTATCTGATATTCCTGCATTTGTTGTCGCGCACGGAGACGGCACGGCAGGAGCTATCCTAATAAAATTAAACACCCTAAATGGAAAGGGGTCTGTGTTCCATCGCTCGTTTGATTTGAGTACAGGGAAGCGTAACTGGATTGAGCTTCTAAGGGGTGAGGAACTTGAACTTGATGCAACTATTGTCCGGCAACGTAGCGTTGACCCTGATTTATGGGTTATAGAGGTGGAAGACCGAGAGGGCCGGCATTTGCTCGAAGAGCCAGGCTTGAGCGAGTAAGTGGTCTCTGGCTAAAGTACTGTTTTGCGATTTTTTTTATTAGGATCTATCGAACTTTTGGCAAGGTTGCTCTGCAAGATTGGAGATTAGACAGTGGTAGAATGGCGTGACGAGGGAATTTTGCTGGCAGTGAGCAAGCATGCTGAAAATGCAGCAATCGTCGAAATTTTTACTCAAAGCCACGGCCGTCACTCTGGAGTGGTCCGCGGTGGCGCCGGACGCAGACAGGCCTCAACGCTGCAAGTGGGATCACAGGTGGAAGTAGTGTGGAGAGCTCGACTTGAAGAGCACATAGGCTCTTTTAAGGTTGAGCCATTGCGTAGTCGTGCTGCACAGGTAATGGGGGATCCATTAACGCTGTCGGGGCTCACTTCAGCCATTGGTTTGCTAAGCTTTTCACTCCCCGAGCGGGAAGCTAATGCATCTCTTTATCAAAGTTCGGTAAATCTGCTCGATCTTATGTGCACTACAGAGTCTTGGCCACTTGCTTATTTGCAGTGGGAGCTTAGGCTATTGGAAATGTTGGGCTTTGGCCTGGACCTTAATAGTTGTGCCGTATCGGGTGCAACCGAAAACTTGCTGTATGTTTCGCCAAAGTCCGGTCGCGCAGTGGCTGCACAACATACAGGACGCTGGAAGAGCCAGCTTCTCCCGTTGGTGCCTTGCATGATTGAAGGCAGCGAAGCTGGCAATCTTGAGATTGCAGAGGGATTAAAGACTACTGGGTATTTTTTTGAAAAATGGTTAGCACCCTCTTTGGGCAATCGCCCTTTGCCTCTGGCTCGACAGCGGTTGGTAGAGCGTTTGGGTGCAAGATCTACGGCTTAAGAGCAATCAAAGCCAAGCACTGTATCAAAACGATATATTTTTGTCACCAATGCCGAAAGTAGAGATGAATATAAAAATTGGGATTATTCCGGATACGGTGAAGAGAATTACAGCAGCAAGTAATAACTTATGTTTGCGTTACTCAAAAAAATATTAACTAGTTTCAAGTTAGCCTAGCATTCGTCTGGCGATTACTTGAGCCTGGATTTCGGCGGCACCCTCAAAAATATTAAGAATTCTAGCGTCGCATAGTATCCGACTGATTTTATATTCTAGTGCAAAACCATTTCCGCCATGAATTTGTAAAGCGTTGTCCGCCGCCGCCCAGGCGGCTCTCGCTCCCAAAAGCTTAGCCATGCCAGCCTCAATGTCACATCGTCGGCCCTGATCTTTTTCATTTGCACTAAAGTAAGTGAGCTGTCTTGCTATCATTAATTCGACTGCAATCATGGCTAACTTGTTGGCCACTCGAGGGAAATGAATTAACGACTTTCCAAATTGTTTCCGGTCCAACGCATATTGGTAACTAAGATCTAACGCTGATTGGGCTACTCCAACAGCACGCGCTGCAGTTTGTATGCGGGCACTCTCAAATGTTTCCATGAGTTGCTTAAAACCACGACCAGTTTCCCCGCCTAAAAGGTTTTCATCTTTTATGGCAAAGTTATCGAAAGCTAATTCATGCTCTTTCATGCCCCGATAACCTAGAACTTCGATTTCTCCGCCGGTCATACCTTCACTTGGAAATGGAACATCATTTGTCCCTGGTATTTTTTCCGCCAAAAACATTGATAGACCTTTGTAATCTGAAGTGTCGGGATCAGTACGGGCCAGCAATGTCATAACGTGAGTGCGGGTAGCATGGGTAATCCATGTTTTATTGCCAGTGACCTTCCATTCTCCACCAACACGCGTAGCTCTAGTACGGAGTGCACCAAGATCAGAACCGGTGTTGGGCTCAGTAAAAACGGCAGTTGGAAGTTTTTCCGCACTAGCCAACGCCGGTAGCCATTTTTGTTTTTGTGCTTCTGTTCCACCAGCTAAGATAAGCTCTGCTGCAATTTCAGACCGAGTGCCTAAAGATCCAACACCAATATAACCGCGTGCTAACTCCTCGCTGACTACACACATTGAGACCTTTGACATTCCTAGGCCACCGTACTCCTCCGGGATTGTTAACCCAAAGACACCCATTTCAGCTAACTCATCAATGACTTCCATTGGTATCAATTCATCTTTAAGATGCCACTCATGGGCGAACGGCTCTATTTTATCTATTGCGTAACGCCGGAATTGTTCTCTAATCATTTCCAGCTCTTCATCTAACCCTGATATCCCAAAAACAGTGTCTGCCGAGTGTTTTTGCATCAGTTTGATTAGGTCTAACCGGGCCGCTTGTGTATTCCCTGCTTGAATAAGTTGCACGGCCTCTGGTTTAGAGAGTACGCTCTGCTCGCCTACGCTTAAACCAATATCTTGTAATCTCACAATCTCGCCCTGGTTCATCGGAATGCCACCAGCAAGCTGGCTTAGGTATTCTCCAAATGCGATTTGATGAATAAGTTGCTCAACCTCGCCAAACTTACCCTCTTTATCAAGCTGTTCTGCCCATTTTTGCATCTGTCGCAGGCTTTCGATGTATGTAGCTACCCAGGCAAAACCGTGCGTTGCAGTTTGATGTTTTTCAATCAGGTCGTTAGAAATTCTTCCATTTTCACTAACTTTCACACGAAGCTTTTCTTTTGCACTGGCACATAATGCTTCAGCAGCGGATAACGCTTCCTTTGTTATAGTTAATAGATTTTGCAATATTACTTTCTGGGCCATGACTTAATCCTATTTGTTATAGGCCTAAGTTGCCTACGATCTTATAATTGGTGTAAGGGCTTTACTTTAACTGCACAACTTTCATTCAAAAGAAATTGCTTTTTTGAAGTATTATGTCGCAGGTAAATTGACGTAATATGTAAGGTCTGCATATTATATATTAATCAAATGATTAAAATTTCTAGCCCATTCTCATTAGATTTTTTCTATTTTAGAGCGATTGCCCGTATATCGTCGTCAATATGTGGCATATACTTTTTGAAGTTTTCGACAAACATTGCAACTAACTTTGTTGATTGCTTGTCATAGGCTTCTTTGTCTTCCCAAGTGCGGCGTGGGTCCAAAAGAAGATCAGCAACACCTGGAACAGTTACAGGAACGTTGAATCCAAAGTTTTCATCAGAACGGAAATCTCCATTTGAAAGAGTTCCATCCAGAGCTGCGCGTAACAGGGTCCGCGTGGCACTAATTGGCATGCGGCTACCTTGACCATAAGCTCCGCCTGTCCAGCCAGTATTGACTAACCAGCAAGTGGCGCCGTGTTTTGCAATTTTGTTACGTAGTAGGTCACCGTAAACCTCCGGCCTGCGTGGCATAAATGGAGCGCCAAAGCATGTTGAAAAAGTCGGTTGTGGTTCAGTAATACCACGTTCCGTACCCGCAACCTTGGCTGTAAATCCTGAAAGGAAGTGATACATTGCCTGCGCAGGTGTCAATTGTGCTATTGGTGGTAAAACACCAAAACTGTCACAGGTTAGCATAATAATATTTTTTGGATGACCGCCCATCGCGTTAGAAGATGCATTAGAGATGTATTCCAATGGATAAGCGCACCTCATATTGGCAGTAAGGCTGTCATCATCGAAGTCTAGTTTTTTAGTGTCAGGATCATAGACCATGTTCTCTATGATTGTTGAAAATTTAGAAGTAGTTGCAAAGATCTCTGGTTCTGCGTCAGCGCTTAAATTAATTGTTTTTGCGTAGCACCCACCCTCAAAATTGAACGTTCCACGATCTGACCAGCCATGTTCGTCATCGCCAATTAATATACGAGATGGATCTGCTGATAAGGTGGTCTTTCCTGTGCCAGAGAGACCAAAAAATATGGCGGTGTCAATTGGATTCCCTGGTGAATGGTTGGCCGAGCAATGCATTGGCATTACGCCTTTTTCTGGTAGTAAATAATTTAAAAGAGAAAATACAGATTTTTTATTTTCACCTGCGTACTCTGTTCCACCAATTAAAATAATTTTGCGTTCAAAGTTCAACGCTATTACAGTTTCTGAGTTACAATTATGGCGTATTGGATCAGCCAAAAAGGTAGGGCAATTGACTATTGTCCAATCTGCTGTGAAGTCTTTGACTTCGTCATCATCTGGGCGCCGGAGAAGATGCCGAATGAACAGACTATGCCACGCTAGTTCTGTTATAACACGTACATCGAGCCTATTTGTTGGGTCAGCTCCGGCAAAAAGATCTTGTACAAAATAATCTTTGCCTTGCATGTGCTCTATCATATCCTCGTAAAGCGAACTAAAACCTACTTCAGACATCTCGGCGTTATTTTCCCACCAAATAGTTTCAGTGGTCGACGCAGTTTTAACAATATGTTTGTCTTTTGGAGACCGACCTGTGAATTTTCCAGTGGAAACTAAAAGTGCCCCACCGATGCCTAGCTGACCTTCTTTTCGGGCCAGGGCATGTTCAACAATTGTTGGTTCGATCAAGTTATAATAAACCTTACCCAGACCAATAATGCCTTGATGGCTAAGAGTGAAATTAGGGTTCACGAGTCCGTCGACCATCTCATTACTCCTGCGTACTAAAATCGTTAGTGTGACGTTAACACGGAGCAAACTAAATTTAACAGATCACTTTCGATTAGTTAGCGCAATCAGGAGCAGTTTTGGGCAATTATTTTTGAGAGAATTATGAAATTTATAAAAAAGAGGGATTTTTTTGTCTATGGGTCGGGCGCTAAATATTGATTCGCAGTTATTGGTTGCGTGTACAGTTAAAATTCCAGAAAGTAATGAGATCGGCAAAGGCTAAATCGTTGAGCCTTTAAGGAATGAAATAATGTTTCGGATAGCACTCGTAGATAATGACCGTAATCTATTAACATCACTATCCGTGATGTTTGAGAGTGAAGGTTTTGAGGTAACTATTTACTCTGATGGACAGTTGGCTTTGTCTGCATTCACAAGTCATATGCCTGATATTGCGATCCTAGATGTCACTTTGCCAGGCCTTAATGGGTTAGATTTGCTACAAAAAATTAGGAATAAGTCTGCAATGCCAGTAATATTTTTGACTGCGAAGAGTGATGAAATTGATGAAGTCTTGGGTTTACGCATGGGGGCGGACGACTATGTAAAAAAACCTTGTTCCCAGCGAGTTTTGCTTGAACGGGTTCATAATTTGCTTCGTCGTCAAACCATAAAACCAATAGACCCCACCATAGATAGTGGAGGTAATACAATTATTGAGCGCGGTTCTTTGAAAATGGATCCACTGTGCCACGCAGTAAAATGGAATGAGGTTGATGTTTCGTTAACAGTTACGGAGTTCTTACTACTGCAGAATTTAGCGCAACGTCCTGGTTATGTAAAAAGCAGGGATCAACTTATGGATGTGGCCTATGATGAGCAGGTATACGTCGACGATAGAACAATCGACAGTCATATTAAACGCTTACGCAAAAAAATTAGATGCACTGATCCAAACTTTAAAGCAATTGAAACAATTTATGGCATTGGTTATCGATTCAACGAAGAATAAAAAAATTGTGTCCCATAAAAACACTTGTGAGAAAAGTTGTGATTGTAAAAATTAAATACACAGGATTTAGGTCGCAATCTACAAGCCAAATCGTTCTATTGGCGTTTTGGTTTAATATTTAATGAGTTACGATTCTTGGAGAACCTATACTGAAGATCCAGACAGGCTATTGTTGCATGGAACAGCAGTTACAGTTGGTGTTAGAGGATTATTAATTTTGGGGCCTTCCGGATCTGGTAAATCGCGTCTAGCACTAAAGATGATAGCCCTTGGCGCAAACCTTGTTAGTGATGATCGAGTTTGGTTGAATAAAATAGGTACGGGCTTTGAATTACAAGCGCCTGAGCAAATAAGGGGACGTATAGAAGCGCGTGGATTAGGTTTGTTGGCTTCAAAGTATAAAACACCAGTACCATTGAGTTATTGTTTAGATCTTTCTCTGGAAAATAAAGCGCGGTTGCCTCATTTCTCAGAGAAAACAAAGTTAGGTGTTAAAGTATCAATACTGCCTGGAAAACCTATTGTGCCACAGGCTGCTGCTCTAATGGTTTTACTTAAAAATGGATTTGCAAGTTATGACAAATAGTATGGAAATGGCACATGTCGTTTTAGTTACAGGGCCCTCTGGTGCAGGGCGAACAACAGCGATTAACTTTTTAGAGGATGCAGGCTTCGAAGCAATTGATAATGTACCGCTAACGCTTGCGCCTAGACTATTTGAAGGACCCAGCTTAAATCGGCCCCTGGCGTTAGGACTTGATACGCGCAATAGAGATTTTTCAGCTATTCAAATGATGGAAACGATTGAAGAGCTAGCGTCAAAGCCATCATTAAAAGTTGAAGTTTTGTACCTTGATTGTTCAGTTGATGTATTAATCCATAGATTTTCAGAAACTCGCCGCCGTCACCATCTATCGCCGGATGGAGCCGCTTTGGCAGGCATCCAAATGGATCTGGACCTAATGCAACCAGCGCGGGCTAGAGCAAATGTTTTAATAAATACGACCACATTATCGCCAAATGATTTACGTTCACAAATTAACCAATATTTTGTACCCCAGAAAGTAAAAAAATTAGCAATCTCGGTTCAATCGTTTTCGTATAAGCGTGGAGTGCCAAGAGGGGTTGATATGATGTTTGATTGTAGGTTTCTGCGAAACCCTTATTGGGATAAAGGACTTAGTAATCAAGATGGATTGAGTGTTGCCGTACAGGACTATGTTGCCGCGGATAAAAATTTTTTACCCTTTCGAAATCAGATATTGACGCTTGCGGAACTAGTTATCCCGGCCCATCAAGCGGAGGGTCGATCATACCTATCCATCGGTTTCGGGTGTACTGGTGGCAAACATCGTTCCGTCACAATGGCAGAAACTTTATGCAAAGATTTGCAATTAAGTGGTTGGCATGTGACCATAAGGCATAGGGAATTAGTAACGCAAAGAGATGTTCATGGTTAGAAAAAATTGATTGGAATAGTAATTATAGCACATGGGGGGCTAGCCACTGAATACAAGGCTGCTGTGGACTACGTGGTTGGACCACAGCCAGGAATTGTGGCGGTAACTATTAGGCCTGATTGCAATCGGGAAAAAAAACGGGATGAAATCTGTCGAGCTGCGAATTCAGTAGATTTGGGAAACGGTGTTATTATTGTGACGGATATGTTTGGTGGGTCTCCGTCAAACCTTTCTTTATCTGCGTGTAATTGTTCCAATAGACGAATTCTGTATGGTGCTAACCTTCCTTTGCTAGTGAAGCTGGCTAAGTCCCGTAAAAAGCCGTTAACAGATGCTATCGCGGAGGCGATCGATGCTGGCCGTAAATATATGGATTGCCTTCCCCTAAATGAATAGGTTGAAATTAAGTTGCTTCAAAAGTTAAATATAGTTAACGAAAAAGGTCTTCATGCTAGGGCATCGGCTAAACTAGTGGAAACAGTTGAGCATTTTGACGCTACTGCTTACATTAGCAAAGATGGCTTAATGGCAGAGGGCGACAGCATTATGGGGCTGTTGATGTTAGCTGCTGCACGAGGTGCTATGATTGAAGTTGAAACCCGTGGTCCTGAAGCAGAAATTCTAGGACGAGCTCTGAAAGAACTAATTGATGGTGGATTTGGTGAAGAAGTTTAATCAATATTGATTTGTTGTTCGTTGTTCATGCGTAGAAAACTTTGTCTTTTTGAAAAGATCCTTGCAAGCCGGAGTACGGGCTAATGTAATCAGCCCGTACTGCGCAAGAGTTATTCAAATGATAGGCCCGAATTTTTTACGCAATCTGATCTGTAAGTTTAGGTACGGCATCGAAAAGATCTGCGACCAGCCCAAAGTCAGCTACTTGGAAAATTGGCGCTTCTTCATCTTTATTAATCGCGACGATTACCTTAGAATCTTTCATACCAGCTAAATGCTGAATTGCTCCAGAAATGCCAACAGCGACGTAAAGATCAGGTGCCACTACTTTCCCTGTTTGTCCTACCTGCCAATCGTTTGGTGCATAACCTGAGTCTACTGCCGCACGTGATGCGCCAACTGCAGCTCCAAGCTTATCAGCCAGACCCTCAATAATTTTAAAATCATCTTCGGAGCCAACACCACGGCCACCAGAGACGACAATACCAGCTGAAGTAAGTTCGGGACGATCGCTTGCCGCAACCTTGTCTTCAACCCACTCTGATAGGCCTGGATCTGCACAAGCATCTATACTTGCCACTTCAGCCATACCCGCCTCATTGGAAGCTTCGAATGTTGAAGTACGTATAGTCGCGACTTTGATTTGGTCTGAGGACTTTACAGTTTGAATTGCATTTCCGGCATAGATCGGACGCTCAAAGGTATCAGCGTCTATTACAGCTGTCACTTCAGATATTATCATTACGTCTAAAAGTGCCGCAACACGTGGAAGAATATTTTTTGAGGCTGAAGTTGAAGGAGCCACAATATGGGTGTAATTACTCGAAAGTGATACAATCAGATCTGCGATAGGCTCGGCCAAGTCATGTCCGTACGCATCTGATTGCGCGCACAGAACTTTGGAAACACCTTCTAGCTTGGCCGCCGCCTGAGCGGCATCGGTGCAGCCTGACCCAACACAAAGAACAGTTACTTCGCCAATTTGTTTGGCCGCAGTGAGTGCCTTGGCCGTGGAATCCACTGACAACGTACCGCCATTAACTTCCGCTATTAATAGTACTGCCATTACACAGCCCCCACTTCTTTGAGTTTCTCGACTAATTCCTCGACTGAGCCAACTTTAATACCAGCTAATCGAGCCTCAGGCTCACCGGTTGATTCTATTTTTAAGCGTGGTGTTACGTCAACGCCCAAGTCTTCTGCAGATTTTTCGTCTAAAGGCTTCTTCTTTGCCTTCATAATATTTGGTAACGACGCGTAACGGGGTTCGTTGAGGCGTAGGTCGACAGTCACAATCGTAGGCATAGTAACTTTGATGGTTTGCAGACCTCCATCCACTTCGCGAGTGACAACTGCACTGTTACCTTCGACGCTCAATTCAGAAACGAATGTAGCCTGCGACCAACCTGTTAAGGCTGCTAGCATTTGACCAGTAGCGTTCATATCATTGTCGATAGCTTGTTTGCCTGCTAAAACAATGCCTGGTTTTTCTTCATCGATAACTGCCTTCAGAATTTTTGCAACCGCTAGAGGCTCAATGTCAGTGTGAACATCTTCAGTCGCAACCACCAGTATCGCCCTATCAGCGCCCATGGCGAGCGCGGTGCGAAGAGTTTCTTGATTTTGCTTTACACCGATTGAGACTGCGATAACTTCATCAGCCTGTCCGGCTTCTTTTAGTCGGATTGCCTGTTCCACTGCAATTTCGTCAAAGGGGTTCATTGACATTTTTACATTGGCTAGATCGACACCGCTGCCATCCGCTTTAACCCGAACTTTAACGTTGTAATCGATTACACGTTTAACTGGTACCAGAACCTTCATATTTCGACCCCGTGATGAGTGATGTTGAACAACTCTAAATTTTAATAGCTTGTTATCTGTGAATTTCCCCAAAAAACAGTGAAAAATCGACACGTTGACGTTAAGTCGCGGCGAGAAGCTCTTTTGGGCAACTCTAGTCTGTATTTCTTGGAATGTTTTGTATTCAGCGGTTAGCGCCGGGAACCCACAAGATATCGGCAACTCCGTCGTCGTTGGCTATACGGCCAGCAACAAAAAACCAATCTGATAGGCGGTTTAGATACTTTAATGCTGCGGAGTTTATGGTTTCCTGACCTGCCAACTCGACAGTGATACGCTCTGCACGCCTTGATATAGTACGGCATAGGTGCATGTGAGCGGCTAAAGTAGACCCACCTGGCAGGATAAAAGAACGAAGTGGTTCAAGTTTATCATTCATTTTGTCAATTTCAGACTCAAGGCGTAGAACTTGTGCAGCTGTGACGCGAAGAGGTTGGTATTCGGCCTCAGTATCTTTTTCCATATCTGGTCTACAAAGATCAGCTCCAAGATCAAAAAGATCATTTTGAATATTAGCCATCTTGTCATCAAGCTCGCCGCTAGCATGCAAACGTGCAAGACCGAGGGCTGCATTAGTTTCATCGACTGTGCCGTACGCGTTCACTCGGAGTGAATGCTTTTCTACTCTAGACCCATTACCCAGTGATGTTTGTCCTTGATCACCAGTTTTGGTGTAAATTTTATTTAAAATAACCATGCTCAGCCCTTTCCAAAAAATACGGCAGCAAGAATAAGAAGAACCGCTACAAATTGCGCCATGATCCGATAGCGCATTAGCCGGTTAGAATGTTTACGATTAAACTCTCCGCCCTTTGCAAAACCACCAATGCCCAACGTCAAAATAGCTAAAACCACAATACAAGCAATTGTGGCTATTATTAAAAGTGGATCTTTATCCATGGTATTGCTCCCACATAACGACTCACCGTTTAGGTGAGATCGCGCTAAAGACCAATCCCATGCGACATTACAACCGCGCGATAAACCAATCTAATGCGCGTGTTGGCAGGATGCGTTTCAGTGCACCCATAAAATGGGTAGGAATAGTTACATAATATCGTGGCTTGGGGCGACGGCTACTTAAAGCTTTTACTACGACTGCTGTGACAGCAGAAGCTGGGAGTTCGAAGGCATCTGGCCCATCTTTTGGTTGGTATAGCCGCTTTACCAGGCCAGTTTCATATTGATTTTTTCGAGGCGAATTTTGCCAGTCAATCCACCGCTCAAAATGTGGAATTGAGTTCTCGCGAATTTTTGTACCGATGGGGCCAGGTTCTATCAGGATGATATCAATATTTGTATCCCGCATTTCAATACGTAATGTATCAGTGAGACCTTCCAAGGCAAACTTAGTCGAATTATAAGCGCCACGCCATGGCATGGTGACGAAACCCAATACTGAAGAGCAATTTAAAATTTTCCCATGTCTCTGGGCACGCATAATCGGGATTACCTGCCTTATTACTTCATGATAACCGAAGACATTTGTTTCATAGATTGAACGTAAAGCGTCAGTCGGCAAATCCTCAACAGCGCCGGGGACAGCGAAGGCCCCATTATTAAATACAGCATCCAATGTCCCACCAGTTTGTTCGGTAATGTAATCGATCGTTTTGGAAATGCTCGAAGTATCACTATGGTCAAGTCTTGGTGCCTCAAGCCCCATCTTAGTTAACTTATCGCAATCTTTTTGCTGGCGGCAACTCGCAAACACCCTCCAGCCCTGCGCTTGTAGGGTTATGGCGCAATCTAACCCAATGCCGGATGAGCAACCGGTAATCAAAATTGATTTTTGCATTTTTGTTCCTCAGATATAATTATTAGCAGGCGCATTATAAGAGGTTTAGTCAATCACCATTCGTAATCTTTTAATATTGGTTTGTTAAATACTTTTCTCTGATTAATGAGCTCAAAATAAAAGATGTGATCATGCATTATTATCCAAATTAAAATAACATTTTTTATAGCTTTATAGAAACCTCTGTCGATTTATAAAAAATTTGATTTAGTCTTAAATCGTATCGGGTTTGTCTGGACCTACTAGATTTGGGCAGATACACCACATGTATGTCCAAAGATACAAATACAACAGATATGCCATCAAATGAAGTGTTGGAACCGCTGCGGCGGGCTATTGGTGAACGTTATCTGACTTATGCATTATCTACCATTATGCATCGTGCACTTCCAGATGCGCGTGACGGCCTTAAGCCTGTGCATCGACGAATTTTATATGCAATGCGCGAACTAAAACTTAATGCTAGCGGAGGTTTCAGGAAATCAGCAAAAATTTCTGGCGACGTAATGGGCAACTATCATCCGCATGGGGATGCTGCAATTTATGACGCGATGGCACGCTTAGCGCAGGATTTTAATGTTAGATATCCGTTGGTAGACGGACAAGGAAATTTTGGTAATATCGATGGCGATAATCCTGCTGCCAGTCGATACACAGAAGCTAGAATGACAATCGTAGCGGAGGCTCTTCTAGAAGGCCTATCCGAGAATGCAGTAGACTTTCGTGAAAACTATGATGGTACTCTTACCGAACCCATAGTGTTGCCTGCTACTTTCCCAAATCTTCTTGCAAATGGGAGTAGTGGAATCGCAGTTGGGATGGCAACAAATATTCCACCGCATAATATTCCAGAACTAATTGATGCATGCTTGCATTTGATAAAAACTCCAGACGCGCGTGATGACACTTTGTTGCAATATGTTCCGGGTCCTGATTTTCCTACTGGTGGTGTTCTTGTAGAACCGGCTGAAAATATTGCACAAGCTTACAGGTCAGGCCGAGGTTCGTTCCGACTTCGCTGCAAATGGGAGCTAGAGGATTTGGGCCGTGGATCGTGGCAGATTATAGTCACAGAAATTCCATACCAAGTGCAAAAATCTAAACTTATAGAAAAATTAGCTGAAGTTATCCAAACTAAGAAAGTACCAATTTTGCTCGATGTACGTGATGAGTCAGCAGAAGATATCCGGATTGTTTTGGAACCGCGCAGTAAAACTGTCGATCCCGAAGTTTTAATGGGTATGCTTTTTCGTAACTCTGACCTTGAGCTGCGCTTCAGTCTAAATATGAATGTCTTAATAGACGGCCTAACCCCCAAAGTGTGCAGCATGAAAGAAGTATTGCGCGCATTTTTGGACCACCGGCAAGAAGTATTAGTTCGTCGATCTGGTCATCGTCTTGCCAAGATTGACCATCGGTTAGAAGTTTTAGAAGGATTTATTTTAGCTTTTCTTAATCTTGACCGTGTGATTGATATTATTCGCTATGACAGTGATCCTAAAACTTCTTTGATGTTTGAAGACTGGGCCCGAGATCATCCTCGGGCGATGGCTGAAAGTGATTATGTGGGACCACAAACATACCGAAAAGTGATAGTGGGACAGGAAGAGCTTAGCGAAATACAGGCTGAAGCTATTTTAAATATGCGATTAAGAAGCTTGCGTCGTCTTGAGGAAATTGAATTGCGTCGTGAACGTGATGATTTGCAGAAAGAAAGAGCCAACCTAGACGATTTACTCGAGGATGTTGGTCTGCAGTGGTCTAAGATAGCAGAGCAATTACGTGCAACGCGCCGGGCGTTTGGCAAAGATTACAAGGGGGGTAGCCGCCGCACCGTTTTTGCAGAAGTAGATGAAATGGAGGAAGTTCCGCTTGAGGCAATGATTGAGCGTGAACCGGTGACCATTGTTTGTTCAAAGATGGGTTGGATAAGGGCTATGTCTGGCCATTTAGCTTTGGATAAGGCCCTGAAATATAAAGACGGCGATGAGGCCCAGTTTATTTTTCATGCTGAAACGACAGATAAACTAATTGCCTTTGGTAGTAACGGTCGTTTTTTTACAATACTTGCTGCTAACCTGCCTGGTGGTCGTGGCATGGGCGAACCTTTACGTTTGATGATAGATTTGCCTAACGAGGCAGAAATTATTGACTTATTTATTCATGATTCAAAGATAAAAAGATTGGTAGCATCAACCGCGGGTGATGGCTTTGTAGTTAATGAAACGGAGATCGTTGCGCAGACCCGCTCTGGACGGCAGGTTTTGAATGTTAAAGGAGCGACTAAAGCTCTTACCTCGCAACCCATACAAGGTAAGTATGTTGCATGTATTGGTGAAAATCGAAAAATGCTCGTATTCGATATTAGTGAACTGCCGGAGATGAATAGAGGGAAAGGGGTCCGCCTCCAGAAATATAAGGACGGAGGCCTGTCTGATGTGACAACATTCTCTATGGAAGAGGGGTTGTCTTGGAAAGACCCTGCCGAACGGACGCGAACGGTTGAAGAGGCAGAGCTTCAGGAGTGGATTGGTAAGCGTGCCAGCGCTGGACGTATGGCCCCTCGAGGGTTTCCCCGTGATAACTGTTTTAAATAAAGACGATTACTAGATTTTCTGATCCACAAATCATGAACACTTAAAAAGAAAATGCATAGTGAAACGGTCTAGTATTTCTTGATTAATGTACCCAACAACGCTCTTGATTTTTATTCTGTGGTCCCCTAGGTGCTCATCCATGATATAAACTTGGGTCTTTTGACTCCTAAAAAAAGAGGAGCCTCCCATGGCTAAGGAAAAGTTTGAACGTTCAAAACCACACGTAAACGTTGGTACTATTGGTC